>ERZ1026886.69-NODE-69-length-46043-cov-10.764895_pt1 | contig 46043 bp, 29 predicted proteins | sample MGYA00380173_ERZ1026886 | MGnify/ENA primary metagenome ERZ1026886 (study PRJEB33269, sample SAMEA4719809) | human gut metagenome | biome: human-associated habitat; feature: organic feature; material: feces | place: Cameroon | collected 2013-10 ... | reverse complement strand
TCAATAATGTTATATACGATTTTAACTCAAAACAATTACCAGATACTTCATTTAAAAGATTTGCAAGATCCATTATAGATAGATCTATATCGGCACCTATGTCATTAAAGTTACTTCCCTGTAAGCAAACAGTCTTTACAACAGTAAATCCTTTATGTTTTAATCCTGCCTTATAGTCTGCAAGTTGACATTGTTGTTCTTGAGCATTATTGAGCTTATTCTCTATAATAACCACATCTTTATTATGATTATTTATAATACAAATATCTATTCTTCTTGGTCCACTTCCATCTGTTAGAATCCGCAGAACAGGCATTTCTGTTTGTATTGTAACGTCTTTAAAAGATTCACATTTTATCTTTTCAAGAAAAGCATCTAGAAAAGAACGCCCAAGACCATGTTGTCCTAATGGATTTAGCAGATCTGCCAATATTGATGTGTGGCATATCTCTTTTTGCGAAACATATTTCACAAAAGTCTCCATAGGATTATATATGGGCTTTGAACCTTCAAAAGCAGGTACCTTGGCTATTAATTCAAGTATCTCTTTTTCGTTCATAATAATTATAGTATTAAGACGAATTCAACAGTCTATATTATTGTTGTATAGATAAACCAACACACTAATTGTCCAACTTCACAAACTCAAAGTCATTCTGGTTGCAGCATGCCTTCTTGTAGTCGAAGGCGTAGAGGCGCATGTATGCCTCCTGCAGTTCCTTGGCTCCATTGTAGAAGGGGTTGGTGGTGTGCTGCTGTGTTGTCACTGTCACAACCATTTCCGGTGTGAGGACTGTGCCGTTTGTACGTTTGATACGTTTAGGTTTTACTTGGAATACCTTACTCATAGTAATTTGTTTATAGGTTCTTATTTTTCTTGTCATGCCGACTGTGGCATTTCCTGTCAAAGGGCAAAGATAGAGGAAAGTAGTGAGCTGTACAAGTCCATAATGGTTCATAAGCGAAAAAAGAATGGCGTGAATTCCTTCTCCCAACACTTTCTTGTAAGTAAGGCTCTGGTAAAACCCGTAGAAAAGAAAATATGAAAGAGGAATCCACACCATATGATGGTGCGGACTCGCTCAAACAAATTGTGTTCTTTCTACGTTTCAATTTACCAGATTTCAACTTACAGAACTATTTGCTTGTCCGTGTCCACAAGAATATCTTGCTTCTGCTTTACAACGACTTCAAGCGAGGACTTTCACCTGCTCTGTCGCATAGCGACTACAAAAGTGGGAAAAATCCGGTTAACTGCCAAACTTTTCGGAAGAAATCTTGCGGACAGCTCTCACTTTTTACCGTTCCTTGACAGAAAGACATGTTGTTTTGACAGGAAGACAAGAAGACAGGTTGTTGGACAGGAAGACAAGAAGACAGGTTGTTGGACATGTACTTCATGTCTTCTTGTCTAAAAATACATGTGCTTCATGTCTTCATGTCTAAAATACATGTCTTCTTGTCCTTCATGCAAATATTGTCTAAACGGTAAAAAGCTGTTACAAAATAAAAATCAATTATAGAGAATCGAAAAGCTGTTTTTATGGTATTCTGCTGAGCAAACAGCACCAATGCTTAACGATATTGCCACTTTTACAGTCCAATATTGCCACTATTAGAGTGTAAAAGTGGCGCTATTGCATGGTAATAGTGGAACTATTGGAGTGTAAAAGTGGCGCTATTGCAACACAAATCGGCTTATTGCTGCTTCTTTTTTTTGCACACTTTCCTCACAAACCTTCTAATCCACTGTGTATAAACCGTTTATCCTTGCACGCTCAAAACTCAAGAATTTCGCACCAAAGATTTCTTCGTGCGTTCAACTCATAGTATTGAGCATCAGAAATGCAAATATCGTCTTCGGCGGACCCGCCGAAGAATTAGGAATTTTGATTTTTGAATTCTTGCTTAGGCAAGCGGCAAAGCCGAGCGAGGAGTTATTCTCGGCTTCGCCTGCGATTTTGAATTATTCAGTTGTGAATTGTTAGGGTAAACTGTTAATTTCATTCAACATCGCATCGGTTCGTGCGAAAAAATGTAGATGTAAGACCAGGAATGGATGGAGAACAGACCTTTGTATGCTGTTGGCGATTGGGTGTAGATTAAGAATCCTAACGAAAAGTTTGGAGGTTTTCGATTTTAAGCGTATCTTCGCAGATAGAAGGTATAAATAAGACAAAAGGAGAACGAGATATATGGCAGACATCAACACAAGAAGATTACCAGTAGGCATTCAGTCGTTCAAGGTGATCAGGGAAGAAAACTATCTGTACGTTGACAAGAGCGACATTGTGTGGAATCTGGTCAACTTAGGACAGAAGTATAATTATCTGAGTCGTCCCCGACGATTCGGCAAGTCTGTGCTGGTTGATACGTTGGAGGCGTACCTTCAAGGAAGGAAGGATCTGTTCGAGGGGCTGAAGATAATGGAGATGGAGAAAGAATGGAAGCAATATCCCGTCGTCCGTCTTGACATGAGTCTGGCAGGCTCCACAGCAAAAGCCATCCAATCCTATCTTAGCGATGCGTTCTCGGAATATGAGTCGACATACGGCATCACCCCATTACCGACAGCTTCGCTTGCTGTAAGATTCAAAAACATTGTCACTACGGCATTTAAGAAGACTGGCAATAAAGTGGCAATTCTTATAGACGAGTATGATTCTCCACTTCAACACTCATGGATGACAGCCGAACATAATGATTGCACGGACGTTTATCGTAATGTATTCGCTGTACTGAAGGCTTGCGACGAATTCGAAAAATTTGTCTTTATCACGGGCATCACCAAGTTCACCCAAATATCTCTCTTCTCTGTCCTCAACAATCTGTCCAACATCAGCTTCACACCTGAAAACGCAGCCATCTGCGGCATTACGGAGGAGGAGATGAAAGAAAACTTCATGCCTGAAATCAAGAAGATGAGCGAAGCGAACAACTGGTCTGTAGAAGAGACTCACGACCGACTAAAAGCATATTACGACGGATATCATTTCTGCCGTCATAACATGGTGGATGTGTACAACCCGTACAGCCTCGTAAATGCGTTGAATTCAAAAGAAATAATTAATTTCTGGGCATCTTCTGGCGCAACATCGCTTCTCCCAAAGTTTGTTGACAATGCAGAATTGCGTATGAAGAACTTCGAAAATTGCCGAATCATGCGAAATACTCTCGAAATGTCTGACGTGTCTGGTGGCGGAGCCGAATTGTTCCTATATCAGTCGGGCTATCTCACAATAAAGGACAGCGATGAGTTTGGTTACATCTTAGGGTTCCCAAATGAAGAGGTAAAGCAAGCGCTCTACGAAATGGTGCTCCCTGCTCTGACCATGCGAGAAAGAAGTGACATCCAGTCCATACAAGCCAATCTGTATGCACAGTTAGGCACAGGTCAGATAGACGATGCAATGAAGTCGTTGAAAGCCCTTATCGCGGACGTTCCTTACAGCAATAAGAAGCTTGCGTCTATGGATATGGAGGAGCGTTACCGTCTCATCATCAGTACCATTCTCAATGCCATCGGCTTGAGTGTAGAGGTTGAAAAGATGATCTCAACTGGCAGAATTGATATGACGGTGAAGACCTCACGCTACATTTATGTCATCGAACTGAAACTGCGAAATAACGGTGGCAAGGAAGCTGCAACCGAGCAAATCCTCAACCGCCAATACATGGAACCTTTCAAGGCAGACAAGCGCAAAGTAATTGGATTGGGTATTGAACTTGACGAAGAAGGAAAAGGACTCTTGGATTGGAAGCGCACGGAATCTTTTAGTGAGTAGTGAATAGTGATTAATTGATTACGGATTCGTCTGATTTTACTGAGGCTGCGCCATTGAGGAAGAAAAAATCAGAATGATCAGATAAATCCGTAATCAAAAGAAAAAATTTAACTCATGCCGGGGAATGTCAACCATCTTCGTTCACGATGACCCTCTTTCCATTCCTCGAACTCCTTCTCCGAAGGCTTTCCTTTGGCGGGATATGTCTTGTTGAGTTTTATCTCCATATCCGTCAGCTTCTCCTTGCGGTAATCCTTCAACGTATCGTTCTGTATCAGACGGTCAGTTTTATCCCAGAATATGAAAGCCTTGCTTTTTAATTCGTCCGCAGAATCCTGCATCCACTCCCTTCCATTGACAAGCGCCATGTGATACCAAAACCTTGTGAGTACCCAAGTGGATCTTGTCGGCTGGGCTGTCCCATTGACAAACTCGCGATAGACCTTCAGAGGAATATTGCATATCCAGCAGACCAAAGCAGTATCGCCGTTAGCCAGAAGGGTCATGTCCGTCAGCATCTGCTGCTCCGTCATATTCTCCGACATACGCCAAAGCATCCGCTTTTCCCCATATTCTATCTTAAGGGCTTCCTGCTTCTGTCGCCGATAACCATTCTCACCGAAGAAAAAATTATAGGCATACATCATAAACAGCAGTCCAAATAATCCCAACATCACTTCCCATACTCTCCACCTGCGAGGCTTCTCCGTGACATTCTTCTTGAAATTCTGCGTTTCATTCTCTTCGGCTTGAGGTTGGGTTGGCGAACTTGCCAATATCGTAATCCGCATCTTCGTGGTATTCGGTATTTCATACAGTCCCCAATTCATCGAGTAGTGCTCAGCATCGTTAGTCCATCTATTTATGTACGTGCTAAGTAGCCCAATCTCTTCACTGCTCATTTTTCCGTGACCGACGGGAGCATTTATTATCATACATTGCTTCGTGGAATTGACGATGCTCTCTTTCCGTAATGCTTTACAGAATGCCCTATTCATGAAGTTCACCTCCGATTCTCCTTCTTTGGATTCCTCAGTGAACATGGAATGGTTGTCAACAAAGATTTCCTTTAAACATTCTTCCGGGATTGGAATTACTCCTGTACCTGCCAGTAAAACGGCGATTTTCTTTTCTGTTGCGTTCATATAAGTTTGTTTTATTGTTAATGTTTTGCAAACTTACTGCGCATGTATGTCAAATTGGGACATACCATCAAAAAAAATATCGTAGCGGAGGCATAATACCTGCACTACGATATTTATCGTGTTGTTGAACTTTCGATAGTTCAGTATGTTAGAATTCCAACACCATTGTCTGGCGCGGACTGAGCTTTACGTTATGGCTTATCACTACGTTTCTGCCCGTTGTGACATCCACGGCTTTCTCGGCATTACCGATTATCTCGGCATAACGCTTTACGTCGAGTTCGGCTGCAGCGTTTCTGCCGTTAATGACTGTCATGACGCTCTTGCCATTATACTGACGCGCCACCACGTAAACGCCGTGCTGCGTGCAGAACTGGGTCTGGCTGCCTTTTGTTATCACGTCGTTGCCCTGACGCCAATGCAGCAGACGGCTTATCCAGCCGAACATATCGTTCTGAGCCTTGGTGCGTCCCTTTGCCGTGAAAGCGTTGCGGGCGTCGCCAGCCCATCCGCCGGGGAAGTCCTTACGCACGTAGCCGTCTGTGACAGACTTCGTGCCGTTCATCAGAATCTCCGTGCCGTAATAGAGCTGCGGGATGCGGTTTACGGTCAGCAGCAGCGCCAATGCCTGCTTCAGAGCCAGTGTGTCCTTGCCCTCGCCTAAGAAGCGGTCGGTGTCATGGTTCTCAATGAACGCCATCACGCTCTTGGGGTTCGGATAAAGATAGTCATAGCAAAGGACGTTGTATATGCGGTTCATGCCGTTCCACCAGTCGTCTGTCTCCTCATGCTTAGCCTGATTGATGCGGTCGAAGAAGGCGAAGTCCATGACGGTCTTCAGATAGCTGTTCTTCTCGGAGAGCTTGCTGTCCTTCTGCCATGCGGCAGTATAGGCAGGCTCCGTCACCCACGTCTCGCCCACGGTGTTGAAGTTGGGATATTCCTTGTCGAGCGTCTTCATCCAGAGCGCCATGCCGTCGCGGTCAGCGTAGGGGTATGTGTCCATGCGGATGCCGTCAACGCCGACAGTCTCAATCCACCACTCGCTGTTCTGAATCAGATACTTCATGACGTGCGGATTGCGCTGGTTGAGGTCGGGCATCGTCGGCACGAACCATCCGTCCACCGTCTCACGCAAGTCCACCTTGCTGGCATAGGGATCGAGCACCGGCGTGAGCTTATAGCTGGTCTGCAGATACTTGTCGTTCACCTTGGCATTACCGTCCATCGTGTCCATCTTCTTCTGATGCTCCTCGGTCTGATATTCAGGAAGGAGCCATTCTGAAGTGTTAAACCAGTCCTTCGACGGCATGTCTGCCACCCAAGGATGGTCGAAACCGCAATGATTGAAAATCATGTCCATCACCACCTTCAGTCCCTTAGCATGAGCCTCATCCACGAGACGCTTATACTCGTCGTTGGTGCCGAAGCGCGGGTCCACGCGGTAATAGTCAGTTGTGGCGTAGCCATGGTAAGACGAGTTGGTGCCATTGCTGGGGCTGTCGTTCTCCAGAACGGGCGTAAACCACAGCGCCGTCACGCCAAGGTCTGTGAAGTAGTCGAGGTGCTGGCGTATTCCCTCAAGGTCGCCGCCATGACGCAGACTCGGAGCCGTGCGGTCACAGGTCTTGTCGCGCATTGTCTTGAAGGCGTCGTTCTTGGGATTGCCGTTGGCGAAGCGGTCGGGCATGAGCATGTAAAGCACATCCTCATTGGTGAATCCCATGCGCTTGTCGCCCGACATAGCGCGGTCTTTCAGCTCGTACTTCACCTTCTTAGTCTGCTTGCCCTGCTTGAAGCTGAGCGTCATCTCGCCCGCCTTCGCGCCCTCAAGGTTGAGATAGAGGAAGAGATAGTTGGGCGAGTCGAGACGTGCGATAGAGTCGATGCGCACACCGGGATAGTTGACCTCCACGTCCGCGTCACGCACGTCCTTGCCGTAAACCATCAGCTGGAGCGACGCATCCTTCATGCCGACATACCAGTTGGTGGGTTCGATGCGGTCCACCTTTACTGCTGCGTTCAAGCTCATAGCACCCATAAGCATTATTAATGATACCAGTTTTTTCTTCATTATCTTTTTTTTATATTATGGTTCTTACTTTCTGTAGAGTATCAGCGCCGACTGCTCGTCTGCCAGCACCTCCTTGCCTTCGAACGGCATTCCGATGCCTTCCTCATTGATGACGCCGTTGCAGCAAGCCACCGTGTATTCGCCTTCGGGTACGCTGACCAGCTTGGCTTCCTTGTTGGCGTTGAGAATGACGATGATGTCCTTCCATGAGTCGATGCCCTCAAGGTTCTTCAGACGGAACGCCACAAGGCAGTCGTCGGTGGCTATAAACTCCAGATGATTCCTTACTGCGTCGGCATTGGCGAGGCGGAAAGCGGGATGGTTCTTGCGAAGACTTATCAAGCCACGATAATACTCGAACACCTGAGGATACTGCTTGAGATTGTCCCAGTGGAACTCGTTGATGCTGTCGGGCGACGAAAAGCTGTTATGCACGCCCTTCTTGTCGCGGAGCATCTCCTCGCCAGCAAGCATAAATGGCACTCCCTGAGACGTGAAGATGGCTGTCTGAGCCAGCAGGTCGAGGCGGATAAGCTCTGCCATACGGTCAGCTTCTGACTTCGATGCGTCCTTCAGACCGGGAATGCTCGCCTTGAGACGGTCCACAAGACACATGTCGTCGTGACAGCTAACGTAGCTGATCTGCTGTGTAGGATTGTTGGTCCACGGCTTTTTATCGTAGTTTACGCGTGTCATATCCACCTGGTTGTGGGCGATGCCACCCACGATGCCGAACTTCAGGCTTTCCTCCTCGCCCTTTATTCCGGCAAGGAAAGCGCCCTTCGTGTCGTCGGAGAACGGTCCGCGAAGTGCGTCACGCATGTCGTCGCTGAAGGCTCCGATGCCGTTCAGACGGGGCGTGTTGGCTTTCATGGCAAGCTGGTCCTGCGGATAGGCACACGTACCGGCGCTCCAACCCTCACCATATATATATATCGAGGGGTCTATCTCGTCCACGGCGGCACGTATCTGGTTCATCGTCTCGATGTCATGGATGCCCATAAGGTCGAAGCGGAATCCGTCAATGTGGAATTCGTTTATCCAGTACTTGACGCTCTCTATCATAAATTCGCGCATCAGCAGACGCTCAGAAGCCGTCTCGTTGCCACAACCCGAACCGTCGGAATAACGTCCGTCGGCTGTCTTGCGATAGTAATAGTCGGGATAAGTGCGCTGGAAGTTGCTTCCGTCAATGTCGAACGTATGGTTATATACGGCGTCGAAGATGACGCGGATGCCAGCCTTGTGGAGCGCCTGCACCATTTCCTTGAACTCGCGGATGCGCACCTCAGGACGATAAGGGTCGGTGGAATAGCTTCCCTCTGGCACATTATAGTTCTTAGGATCGTAGCCCCAATTGAATTGCGGACGCTGGAGCTGCGTCTCGTCCACCGAAGCAAAGTCGAAGAGCGGCTGGAAATGGATGGCGTTGACGCCAAGACGCTTCAGATAGTCGATGGCGCGAGGCTCTGTCAGAGCTAAATACTTGCCACGATGCTGCATGCCCGAAGTGGGACTGATGGAGAAGTCGCGCATGTGAAGCTCGTAAATCACGAGGTCGGCAGGCGACGCAATAGCCGGACGGCGGTCGTCAGCCCATCCCACGGGGTCGGTGTCAGCCATGTTGATGATGGCGCCACGGTTACCGTTGACGCCTACAGCCTTGGCAAACGTGCCTGGACACTCGCCCTTGCCGATATCGAAAGTATAGAACATGCCACTAAGGTCGCCCTTTACGGTAGCCTCCCAGCGGTTGTCGCCTATGGCACGCATCTTGACAGTCTTGACGGGTTTGCCACCCTGTCCAGCTTTATAGATGCGCACTTTCGGGAGAGAAGCCGCGTTGAGGCGGTATACGGTCTTTGTCTTACCGTATTCCATCTCGTCGAAGCGCCCCTGAGCATTTACGTTTAACGTAATCATTGCGGCAAGAAATGCCGAGAACATATAATTCTTTTTCATGTCAGTAGTGTACGTATTGTGTTATTTAGCAATAAGCGACACAGCGAAACCACCGCCACGTGCCTCCTTTATCTTCAGCACATCGCCCTTCTTGACAGTCTTGTGCAGAATCTGGTAAGCCTTCGGATTGTGCTCATAGTCGGCGTCCTTGGCATCCTGATAGATGGCGCAGTCATACTTGCGACCCTTGTCGAGGAAGTTGAGGCGTACCACAGCCGTGCGAGCCTCTTCGCCTGTCTTGCCACCCACGAACCAGTTGTCTGTTCCCTTGGCCTTGCGTGCCACGGTGATGTATTTGGCTGGCTCTGCCTCCAGATACTTCGAGTCGTCCCAGTCACAAGCCACGTCGCGGATAAACTGGAAAGCATCGTCATACTTCTCATAGTGTTCGGGCAGGTCGGCAGCCATCTGCAGCGGGCTGTACATAACCAGATAGAGCGAGAGCTGTCCGCAGAGTGTGGTATGGACGAAGCTCTTATTCTGGCTCCAGTCAGAGAGGCGTGTCTCGAAGATGCCGGGCGTATAGTCCATCGGACCGCCCTGCAGACGGGTGAACGGCAACATCACAGTATGGTAAGCCACGTTACCGCCGAATGCCTCATACTCCGTTCCGCGTGCACTCTCATTGCCAACAAGGTTAGGCCATGTGCGGCAGATGCCGGTCGGACGTGTTGCCTCGTGCGCATTCACCATGATGTGGTGCTTGGCAGCTGTCTCAACGACGCGCTGATAGTGATTGTTCATAAGCTGGCTGTAGTGGTATTCGCCTCGCGGAATGATGTCGCCCACGTAGCCGGTCTTCACGGCGTCATAGCCATACTTGTTCATCAGACGGAAAGCATCCTCCAAGTGGCGTTCGTAATTGAGAGCTGCGGAGGATGTCTCGTGGTGCATCATCAGCTTCACGCCCTTGGAGTGGGCATAGTCATTGAGCATCTTAATGTCGAAGTCGGGGTAAGGAGTGACGAAGTCGAAGACGTCAAGCTTCTGATGACCGAACCAGTCTTCCCATCCTTCGTTCCATCCTTCCACCAGCACTTCCTGCAAACCGTTCTTTGCAGCAAAGTCGATGTAACGCTTCACCTCCTCGTTAGTGGCACCGTGCGTGCCGTTGGGCTTGCACTTGCTGTAGTCGGTAACGCCGAGACGAACCGACGGCAGGTCGTTGGTGTAGCTCCATGTCTTTGTTCCGACAATCATGTTCCACCACACGCCGCAGTACTTTGTGGGATGAATCCATGAGGTGTCCTCTATCTTGCATGGCTCGTTAAGGTTGAGAGTGAGCTTGCAAGAGAGCATGTCGCGTGCGTCGTCGCTCACCATTACGGTTCGCCAAGGAGTGTTGAAAGGAGTCTGGATGAATCCCTTTCTGCCCACGGCGTCGGGTGTCAGCCATGACTCGAACACGAGGTTCTTGTCGTCCAGATTGAGGTGCATCGTGGGATAATCCAGGCAGGCAGCCTCATGTATATTAATGTAGAGTCCGTCCTTGGTCTTGAGTTGCAGCGAAGTCTGAACGCCGGTGTCGGAGAATACGGTAGTTGACGAGTTGCTCTTATATGCCTCGCGGTTCTTTGCAATGACCTCACGGATGCCGGTAAGCGGAGTGATGTTATATTCATACTCCTGCGTGTCGTAGTCGCCGGGAATCCAGTAAGCAGTATGGTCGCCGGTCATAGCAAACTGTGTGTGTTCTTCCTTTATCACGAAATAGTTGAGCTCATGCTGCTGCGGAAACTCATATCGCAATCCCATACCGTAATCATACACGCGGAAACGTATGGTGATGTCGCGGTCTGAGGAGGGCTGGTGAAGGTTGACAGCCATCTCGTTGTAGTTGTTTCGGATGGTTGATGTCTCGCCCCACACGGGTCGCCAAGTCTCGTCGAAGGTGGATGTCTGCGTATCCTTTATCTTGAAACCGTCCATGAGATTGGTCTCCTCCATGCCCTTCGAGGCGTGCTTGTCCTTGGCAAGCTCCAGTCCGAGGTGAGAGGGGCTTACCACCTGCTTGCCCTTATAGGTCATTTCGTACGTGGGCTGTCCCTTGTCTGTGAGCGAGAAGGTGAGCGACACGTTGCCGTTGGGCGACTTTACTGTCTGGGCTGCCGCCATCATCGGGAGCAGCGCAGACAGTATCATGTATGTCTTCTTCATTCTGACGTTTGTCTTATATGTGTTTTATTGCTTTCTGCTATACGGAGTTATCTGCCAGCCTGACTGATGAGCGTGCTAATCTCATCCGTAAACTTGTCGTCAGCCATGAGATCCTCTATGTTGAGGTGCATGCGGTAACGCCAGTAATGCTTCGGGTTAGCGGGGATGTTGATGCGCTCTGCGTCAGCATCGGGCAGACGCAAGCGCTCGTCCATGGCGAGCCAGTCCTGAACACTCAGCACGCAGAGCATCGATGGAGAGTCGAGATGACGGGCAATGATGTCCTCTGCAAGCCATCCTGGCAGCGGATGCGGAGCCGGTCCCTCACGATGAAGCATCGAGTTATAGTAGTCCTGCGTACGTTCATAGTTCTCGTCCCACCACTGACGGAGCGTAGGCATGTCGTGGCTGGATATGGTGCAAACCGAGCGATATGGGTTCTGGCTGAGATGTCCGAAGCGCGTAGTGGGCGACTTTGGCATGCTCTGCAACTCAAGGCTGAATATCTTCAGCTCTTCCATCACCCAAGGAACACAGTCTGGCACCATTCCAAGGTCCTCAGCGCAAACGAGCATACGTGTGGCCTGTACCAGTTTGGGCAGCTTCTTCATCGCCTCACGATACCAGAACTGATTGTTGCGACGATAATAATAGTCGTTGTAAAGACGATTGAAAGCCTCCTTGTCTACATCGTAGAGCGACTCATAGATGAAGTCGAGCTGAGCTGAGATACGCGGATGGAACATATCGGCACGGTTGCGGTCGCGCACGAAGAGCACGTCGCTCACAAGCGAATAGAGTCCGTCGCGCAGCCAAAGGTCTTCCTGTCGGGTCACGCCGGCGAAGCGTTCCTCTATCTTGCGCTGCGTGTTCACCTCGGGCTTCATGCGATAACGCTCGCCGTCGATGCGCTCCAGATAGTCGCTACGCACCTCGTCTGCACGCTCATGGAAGACGCGGTCGAGCACCCAATCGGTGATGTAAGGCTCTGTGAAGCGCTCCTCCTGAAAGTTCAGTCCGTAATGCATTATCTCCTCACGACTCATTGCCTGCGACGGAACAAACTGACCTGTCAGACCGTATACGCAGTCGATGGGTATCTCCCAGATGCGGAAGAATCCCAACACGTGGTCAATGCGGTAAGCATCGAAGAACTTCGACATGTTCTGGAAGCGGCGCACCCACCACTTACAGCCGTCCTTCAGCATCTCGTCCCAGTTGTATGTGGGGAATCCCCAGTTCTGTCCGTTGACAGAGAAATCGTCTGGCGGCGCTCCCGCCTGTCCGTTAAGATTGAAGTATTTGGGTTCCATCCACACGTCGCAACTATATCTGTTTACGCCGATGGGGATGTCTCCCTTCAGGATTACGCCCTTCTGCTTGGCATACTCGTGAGCCGCCTTCATCTGCGAAGACAGTACGTACTGCACGAAATAGTAGAAAGCCACCTCCTGATACTCCTTTGTGCGAGAATCCGACAGCATCGCGCGGTCATCCTCGTTCCATGTATTATGGTCTTTCCATTGTGTGAAATCGGCTGTGCCATACTCGTCTCTCAGCCATGAATACTGAGCATAGGGCACCAGCCAGCTTTGTGTTTCCTGGAAGAACGCCTTAAACTCTGCGCTCTTCATAATCTTCTTACCTTCCTGTTGAAAAACTTTCCTTAAATATCCTGATTTGAAAGCGTTTACCTTCTCATAGTCAATCTGTGGCAGAGCGTTGAGTTGGCTGCGCTCTGCTTCCGCCTCACGACGTGCTTCCTCGTCCTCCAGCTCCGGCAATGCGCGAAGATCGGCATACTGTGGATGTATGGCGAAAATGCTGATGCAGCTGTACGGATAAGAGTCGGTCCATGTATGGGTGATGGTGGTGTCGTTGATGGGAAGCAGCTGCAGCACGCGCTGTCCTGTCTTCGCCATCAGATCAATCATCATCTTCAGGTCGCCGAAGTCGCCTATGCCAGCGCTCTCCTTGGTACGGAGCGAGAATACTGGGACAAGTGTTCCAGCCAGCTTGCGGTTCCATATCTCGAAGAAAGCCTGATCAAGGCTGTACATCACCGTCATGCCCTTCTTCATGTCGGGCAGAGTGAGGCAGCGGTTACAGCCACACTCCCACATCATCACGTGTCTGGAAGCGTTGGTCACCACGAACTTCAGCTCTATGCTCTCGCCTTGTAGCTGCGAAGCGTCGATGTCGACAGCCCATTCGCAGTAGTTATGGAGCGTCATGGGCAGCGCTTTGTCCGGACACCATTCGCCTAAAGTCTTGGTGTCGCCCACCACAGCCAGACGTTCGTCTTCACGAAGCTGCGGCGCACGTACGATAAGACGCAGCGTACGGTCGTAGGACGTGGACTTAAGAGGCTGCGGCTGCTGATGGTTGATGCAGTCCGTAAAGGCGCTACTGTAGAGATACGAGTCGTCCGGCATATCGTTCCAGCGGTCGTAGACGTGATATTCTGTTGCAGCGGTACACGTGAAGTCGAGCACATGCTTCACCGTCTGCCATTCGCTTCGCTCGTAAGCGCCATCAGCCGTCACCTTATAATAATATGTAAGGCTATGGCCAGACTTGCGCTGCGAAAGGTCGCACCACCACTCCACTCCGTTAACGGTGGTCATGCGATGTGTCTTCACCTCGTCATTCTCCACGATGCAGAGCGAGATTTCCTCACCGAATGCAGTACGGTATTCTATATGAAAATGTAATGTCATTATGTATTTGGGTTTAGGTTTGTTACCATGAAAACTGTTTCTTTCCTTTTACGCCTCTTTTCTGCTACGGATGGCAGCCACCGAGAAGGCACCGCAAATGAGCAATACGCCAGCCACGATCATCATGTTGCTCTGGTGTGAGCCTACAAGATGAAGCAGTTCGCCGCCGCATAAGGCTGCCACAATCTGAGGTATGCAGATGGTGCCGTTGAAGAGTCCGAGGTAAGCTCCCTTATGGCTGTAGCCCTCAAGGGCATTGGTGACGAAGGCAAACGGCATGGCAAGCATGGCTGCCCAAGCACAACCTATAAGCAGGAAGGGAAGCACGAGCAGGTTCTTGTCGCCGACGAACGGAACAAGGGCGAAGCCTATACCGCCTATTACAAGGCTAATAGCATAAGCCATCTTCTCGTTCTTGAACTTCGGAAGAGCCATAGCCCACAGCACAGAGCCGATGGCTTGCCAGAAGAACAGCACGCCTACCCAGTTGCCTGCTTCCTGATAACCCTTGGAAGCCACGTCGGTGGTGTGCCATACGGTTTCGGCAATGGTGCCGTTGGTGTAGGTCCACATATACATAAAGGCTGCCCAGCAGAAGAACTGTACGAGTCCTACCTTCCAGAACATCGAGGGTGCATTCTTGAGAAGCGTTATCCAGCCTGCACTTTTCTCCTCGTTCTGAGGCTGAGCCTCGTTATACATAGCATATTCCTCTGGGTTCCATTCCTTTACCTTTACCGTGGTGAAGATGACACAGAGGATAAGTATGGCTGCTCCGACGTAGAACGAATAGATGACAGAGTCGGGTATTACGCCCTTCGGGGCTTCGTTGGCAATGCCGAGAGCCGTGAAGAAGAACGGGAATACGTAGCCTATAAGCGAACCAGAATTGCAGAGAAACGACTGGATGGAGTAAGCGAGCGACTTCTGCTTCTCGTTCACCATGTCACCGACAAGCATCTTGAAAGGCTGCATAGCCATGTTGATGCTCGTGTCGAGGAACATCAGCGAGACAAGACCGAAGACCATTGCCGTGCTGACAGCCATTCCGAACGATCCTGCATTCGGTAACAGACACATCACGAGCACAGCCACCGTGGCTCCGACGAAAAGATATGGGATGCGGCGTCCGAAGCGACACCATGTCTTGTCGCTAAGCGTGCCGACTATAGGTTGCACGAGGATACCCATCAGCGGGGGCAATATCCAGAAATAGCTAAGGTTGTGAGGGTCTGCTCCCAGTGTGGCAAAGATGCGCGATATGTTGGCGCTTTGCAAGGCGTAAGCTATCTGTACGCCAAAGAATCCGAAACTCAAATTCCAGAGTTTCCAGAATGAAAGATTAGGTTTTTGGGTCATTGTTATTTGGTTATTTTACTTTTTATAGCAATAAAGAATTTGGCTTTACTACTTACAACTCCTTTACTCAAAGTGTGGTGCCTCTCACTACGAGGCGTGTCCTTACCACTCGCATTGCCACCTCATTACGCGGCAGCGAGCCTTCCACCTGACTTATCAGTATGTTGGCTGCCTCCTCGCCAACTACCACACCACGCTGTTCCACGGTGGTGAGCATCGGATCGCAAGCCACGGAACGGCTGCCATTGGTGAATCCGCAGATGCTTATATCCTCAGGAACTTTAAAGCCCATGCGCTTGGCAGTATAGAGAATGCCGATGGCGGTGTCGTCGTTGATGGCGAAGAAAGCGTCGGGACGTTCGTCGTCCGGCAAAGAGAGTATTTCGGGAGTGATGGCCTCGGCCTGCGCGCGGTCGTCACATATTCGGACAAGGGCTTCGTTCAACTTCAGTCCGTTCTTGGTCAATGCGTCATGATAACCGTTATAGCGATTCTTTGAGATTTCCAGGTTCATCGGCGAACCATAGAAGGCAATGCGCTTACATCCTGTATCAATCATGTGTGTGACCGCTGCATATGCTCCATTATAATCGTCCACCACCACTCGCGAACCATTCACGCCGGTGCAGATGCGGTCGTAAAACACGAGTGGCACACCATTGTCCATCAGTTTCTGGAAGTGGTCGTACCGTCTGGTGTCCTTGGCTTGCGACACGATTATGCCGCACACCTTATTTTTAAAGAAGTCGTCGCATATAGCCACTTCCTTGTCATAGCGTTCGTTGCTCTGAGCCACCATAACACGGTAGCCACGTGCACGTGCTTCTTCCTCTATACCCGACAGTATGGACGCGAAGTAATAATGCACAAACTCCGGAACGATAACGCCTATTACCTTCATCGGAAGGCTACGGCTGTGACGCAACGCTCCTCCAATGACATTCGGGTAAAAGTTATGTTCTTTCGCGTATGCCTGAATGCGCTTTTTCTGGGACGCGCTGATGCGTGGGCTGTCGTTGAGCGCACGACTGACAGTCGCTATGGAGACGCCCAAATCACGGGCTATATCTCGCATTGTTATAGGTAAGTTATCTGCCATGGTTTTCAGTTATGCCGCAAAATTAGTCATTATTCCCGAATGCGTAACGCTTTTCTTCGGACAAAATATCAAAACGGAGTGCAAACGATTGCACTTAAAATACGACGGTTTTGCACAAAAAAAGAAACAACGTATGTTTATAAATTCTAATTTTGCAAACAAAATGAAATGAGCCCTTGAACTACTGAATTTCACTTATAACATATAATAATAACTAAAAACAGCAAAACATGAAGCAGTTGAAAATCAAATTGCCTCTGAGGACCATGGCACTTGCCGGTGGTCTTCTCCTTGCTACAAGTTCCTTCGCACAGAACAACATCGTCGTTAAGGGACATGTAACAGATGCTTCTGGCGAGCCAGTCATGGGTGCTACCATTACAGTTAAGGGTAAGGCCCTCGGTGTTACCGACATTGATGGTAACTTCTCATTAGACGCAGCCCCCGGAACAGAGCTTACATTCACTTTCTTGGGTATGACTCCGCAGACCGTAAAGGCTTCGAGCAACATGAGCATTACATTAAAGGACGACTCTCAGAATCTTAATGAAGTGGTGGTCATCGGTTATGGTGTGGCCAGGAAGAACGACCTTACAGGTTCAGTAACAGCCCTCAAGCCGGATGAGAAGAATCATGGTATCATCACTTCTGCCCAGGACATGATCCAGGGTAAGATTGCCGGTGTGAACGTCAACTCTGCATCAGGTGCTCCTGGTGACGGCGCACAAATCCGTATTCGTGGCGGTGCTTCTCTTACCGCCAGCAACAACCCGCTTATTGTTATCGACGGCATGCCTATGGATAACAATGACACTAAGGGTGTGAACAACCCTCTCTCTCTTGTCAATCCTAACGATATCGAGAGCTTCACAGTGCTAAAGGACGCATCGGCCACTGCCATCTACGGTTCGCGTGGTTCCAACGGTGTCATCATCATCACCACAAAGAAGGGCCGCAGCGGTCAGAAGCCGCAGGTTTCTTACAATGGTACGGTTTCTGTAAGCACCATTGCCAAGAAGCTGGACGTGATGAACGCTTCTGAATACGTCGATTTCATCAAGAACTATTACGGCGAAGACTCTTCTGCATACCAAGGCTTGGGATGGAAGAAATTCAAGGAAGACGGCACACCTGACTATGCTGCAGGCACATTCGATACTGACTGGCAGGACGAAATCTATCGTGCCGGCGTCAGCCATGAGCATAACGTCAGCCTTACTGGTGGCATCAACAAGCAGTCATGGTCAATGCCTTACCGCGTCAGCGTGGGCTACACCGGTCAGGAAGGTATCTTGAAGGATTCAGACTATAAGCGAGTTACAGCAGGCTTCAACATCAATCCTTCTCTGTTCGACAAGCACCTCAACCTCAACATCAACGGTAAGTATTCTTACTCAAAGACTGTTCCTGGTGGAGCGGATGCTGTAGGCGCAGCTATCAACATGGATCCTACTCGCCCTGTAAAGAGCAGCGACGAGAAATTCAAGAACTGGGGAGGTTTTTGGCAGTGGGCACTACCTACTACATCATACGACCCAACATTCCCATACAATCGCAATGATGACGCTCCTACAAACCCAGTAGAAAAGGTAGAAAACTACGACTTCTACAAGAGTGCACACGTTCTCTTGGGCAACGTAGAGGCTGACTATAAGATTCATGGCTTCGAAGACCTTCACTTGCATGCCAACTTAGCCGGCGAATTCAGCAACGGTGGTGAGTATAACACCAACAATCCGCAGTCTACATACGGTTTCTATTATGGTGGCAACAGCGAGAACAAGGAGAAGAAGTATAACCTCTTGGCTACAGCATACGCTCAGTACACCAAGGACTTCAACAAGGCCAACCACTTTGACATCATGGCTGGTTATGAATATAGCCACATGAAGTATTGGGGCAACCAGTGGAGCAAGTCTATGTATCCTTCTACCTTCGAGGGTAAGAACGACGCTGGCGAGGCTCTCGCCGGAACCGTCAAGTCTTACGACAAAAGCAACTGGAAGGGTCAGACTTACCTCGTCAGCTGGTATGGTCGTGCCAACTACTCTTTGCTTGACCGTTATCTCCTCACATTCACAGCCCGTTACGACGGTTCAAGCCGCTTCGCTGACGGACACCGTTGGGGCTTCTTCCCATCAGCAGCCTTCGCATGGCGCGTTAAGGAAGAAAGCTTCCTGAGAGACGTAAAAGCTGTCAGCGACTTGAAGCTCCGCCTTGGCTGGGGTAAGACAGGTCAGCAGGACACTGGTAAGGAATACTACACAGCTACTTACAAGAAGAGCACCAGCAATCACCACCTCTATCCTATCGGTGGCGGTGACAACACAGGTCTGCTCTATCGTCCGTTGGCTTACAATGATGATCTGACTTGGGAGACCACTACCACATGGAACGTAGGTCTTGACTATGGTATGTTCGACCAGAGACTTACTGTTAACCTCGATGCATACTACCGCAAGACCACTGACCTTCTCAGCACCACAACCATCTCTGCAGGTCAGAACTTCGACAATGCCCTCCTTATGAATGCAGGAACATTGGAGAACAAGGGTTTTGAGGTTGCTATCACAGGTCGTCCTATCCAGACAAAGGATTGGTTCGTAGAACTTAGCGTCAACGCTGCCTACAACAAGAACGAGATTACAGAGCTTGCAGGCGGCCGCGATATGATTGAGGCAGGAATGAAGGTAGGCCAGGATCAGGCCATCACCTATCATAAGGTAGGAAAGCCAGCCAACTCATTCTTGGTATACCAGCAGGTATACGACCAGAACGGTCGTCCTATCATGGGCTGCTATGTAGACCGCAATGGCGATGGAACAATCGACGAGAACGATAGATACTTCTATAAGAATATCGTAGCTCCTTGGACAGGTGGTTTCAGCTTCAAGGTTTCGTACAAGAACTGGGATCTCGGTAGCAACTTCCGTGCAAGCTTAGGCAATTATCTCTACAATGGATACGAAGAAGGCGCGATAAACACTAAAGAGATTTGCAGCGCTAAGGGATATTACAAGAACACTACAAAGGAGATAGCAGCTTTAGGCTGGACTTCTTACAACTATCCTCTTACCGACTACTTTGTACAGAACGGTAGCTTCCTGAAGTGCGACAACATCACATTGGGCTATAACTTCAACAATCTGTTGAAGGCCGGTAACTACAAGGGCATCTCTGGACGTATCTACGCCTCATGCTCTAACGTGTTCACTATCACAAAGTACAGCGGTATCGACCCTGAAGTAAACTCTGGCAAGGACGACAGCATCTATCCGCGTTGCCGCACATTCCTGCTCGGTCTGAACCTCAACTTCTAACAATTTTAAAAAACAGATTTCGATATGAAACTCAATAAATTCAAAACAATAGCCCCCGCAGCAGCTCTCTTGCTCGCAGCAAGCATGAGCTCTTGCATGGATGATTTGAATAAGGGTAACATTGACCCTACTGTTGATGCAAACCCCAACATCACGGGCTTATACAGCAAGTGCTACGCTGGCCTTATCATGGAAGGTAATGACGGCAATGCCGATTTCACTATCGACGACGCTGGTAAGTCAACCCTTCTACGCAACCTGTTCAACTTCAACGAGATACCTACCGACGAAGCAGTCTGCTGGTGGTCGGATGGCGGTATCACAGATGTTGCCTACAATAAGTTCGATCCGGGTAATGCTACTCTGAAGAACCTCTACTATCGTCTGATGTCGAACATCTCTTACGAGAACCACTTCTTAAGTCTTGACGCTGCCAAGGCTGAGAAGACCAAGTATGCTGAGGTACGTGTACTTCGTGCCTACAGCTATTTCTTGATGCTCGACTTCTTCGGCGATCCGACATTCATTGACAAGATTTCGGCTGAGACTCCACGTCAGGCACACTCTTACAACTCTAAGTTTGAGTCAGGCAAGTCTTACACTCGTGCAGAGCTTCTGCAGTTGGGTCGTGAATTCCTGTTCAACTGGGTGAAGGACGAATTGCTCGCAGCTGAGCCTGACCTCTTGGAGGCAAAGCCTGAGACCGACAGCGACGCCGACTATGGTCGCATAGACAAGGGCACATGCTGGTTGCTCTTGAGCCGTCTTTACCTCAACGCAGGTACATACCTCAACAACGACGGTCAGGACAATCCTTACTGGAAAGAGGCTCTCGAATATGCCGAGAAGGTTATCGAATCACCTTATGCACTCTTCGATGACAGCAAGATGTCTGCAGAGGCAAAGGCTAATGGCTACAAGCCATACGACTTGCTCTTCATGGGCGACAATGGCTCGAATGGTGCAAGCTGCGAGGCTCTTCTCCCATTGATGCAAGATGGAGAAAAGACTCAGGGATGGGGTGGTTCTATGTTCTATGTAGCAGCTCTTTGGGATGCTACGATGCAGACTGTTACAGGTAAGGATGCTGCCACTACTGCCAACACATGGTCAGGTATGCGTGTTCGTCCACAATTCGTAGAGAAGTTCTTCACCGATCCTTCTGTAGTAGTGAACAAGTCGTCAAAAGAAATTCGCAATATGAACGTTGACGACCGTGCTATCCTTTGGGGTAAGGGCAATAGTGACGGTGCTCGTACCTTGGAAATCGGAGATAACGACAAGTTTGTCAAGGGTATTGCAACACCAAAATGGAATAACAACTACTCTAATGGTGGCACTCCTCACGACAGCTATAACGTAGACATCGACTTCTTCCTCTTCCGTGTAGCAGAGGCTTACCTCAATGCTGCAGAGGCTGAGATGCACCTTAACGGTGAGGGTTCTGCTAAGGCAAAGAAGTACATTGACGCTCTCCGCGATCGTGCCCATGCCGCCGTGCGTGCTTCTTACACTCTTAACGATGTTCTTGACGAGCGTTCTCGCGAGCTTTATTGCGAAGGTCTTCGTCGTACCGACTTGATTCGTTTCAATCAGTTTGGTGGAACTCAGGCTACATACAAATGGGAGCTTAAGGGTGGTAGCACTAATGGTACAACATTCGCTAAGACCTATAATCTATATCCTATCCCATCTTCAGAGATTCGTTCTAACAAGAACCTGACACAGATTGACGGATATAATGAGGTTCAGAACTAAAGTATAAAAGTAAAAATAGAACTATAAAAGTAAACGCAATATGAAGAATAAATATATGATGGGTGCTCTGCTTTTCGGCATCATCAGCTTATTCGCATCATGTTCGGATGACAACGACTCTAACCCTACGCTTATACAGCCTACTGAGTTTACGTTGAACACTCCAGAATATGCCAATTCCACTATTGACCTGGAGCACTCCACAGGACTCGGCCTTACATGGTCGCAGCCTAAGTATACGGCAGACAATGCTCCGATCAACGCCACTTACGAGGTGCAGGTTTCTCCTACCAACACCTTCACAGTTTCTACAGATGAAGCTGCGGCAGACGAAAGTGGCGAAAAGGTGCCCGACTACGCAGCTCTTAGCAACACCACAGAGAAATGTAACGTCTCTGCCTCTGCCGAGGAAATCGACAAGGCATTGGTGAAGATCCTTAAATGGACAGAAGGCAACGTTCCTGCCACGCAGGAGGTTTACGTCCGCGTGAACGCTTTCGTACAGGAGGGAACAAGCCGTCTTAACCCTGTCGCTTCAAACTCAGTAAAGCTCAACGTAAAGCCTTACTATATTGAACTGAAGGATGCTGTTCCAACAATGTGGTATCTTGTAGGTAACATGTTCGGCGCTAAGTGGGCTGGCAACAAGAGCATTGGAGAAGACGCACTTCCTATGTTCCTTAAGCCAAACTTCTCTTACGACAAGAAGACTGGTGCTGGTGAGATTGAATACACCAACTACTTCCTTACCGGCGATTACAACGACAAGGCCGAGTGCGACGGAGCTGGTTTCAAGATTCTGCCTTCAGACTTCAACTGGGATTACAGTATGAACGCCATACTCAATAACGAAATCAGCGCTAAAAAAGGCACAATAGAAAATCGTAATGGCGGTGGTGACGGTGGTCATATCGTTGCTGCTGAAGCCGGTTACTACACCATTACAATCAACACTGCTGACAATACAGCCAAGATGGAGAAGTACGAGGGTAATGTAACCAACTATGGTACTATCCAGATTAGTGGTTCTTTCAACGAATGGGCCGACACACCAATGCTTCCTTACAACACTGAGGGCGTTGAGAACCACGCTTGGTACTACGTAATGGATGTTGCTGCCGGCACGACTGCACAGTTCAAGTTCAAGATTGCAGGTTCTTGGGACACCAGCTGGGGCTATGGTGCAGCAGATGGCGCTATCAACATGTACGGAAAGTGTGATGCAGGTGGCAAGAACATCGGCTTGGCAGAAGGCAAGTATTGCATCTCATTCAACGACATCACAGGTTCGTTCAGCATCGTTAAATTGTAAATCACTTTAAGCAAAGACAATTATGATTAAGAAAATATTATTGGGAATGACCCTGTTGATGTCTATGGTGTCTTGCACCGAGGACTTCACAGACTGGGCTAACCCACAGAAAAATTCTCCGAAGGAAGCTGTGGCATTCGGAGATGGTAGCGTAGAACCAGTTGCTGTCATCAACTTGGCTGATGTAAAGACAGAGAAGGTGAAGGTGGCAAGCATCGTAGCTCCCACTTCTTCCGACGCAGCCTACACACCTATCTACAAGATAAACTTCGACGGTCAGTCGTTCGACATTGATGCTGAGGGCAACATGGCAACAGCAGACTTGGCTAACTACATCGTCGAGAAGTGGGGCAAGCGCCCAACTGAGCGCGACATTGATGCCACTATTGACGCATGGGTAAGCAATGGAGCAACAGCCGTGAAGACGGCCGTGAAGACGGCAACATCTGAAACATTCCAGGTTAAAGCCATTCCTGAGGCTCCGGTTATCGAAAACGGCTATTACCTCGTAGGCGACATGTTCACCACGGAAACAACGAACGGTTGGACGAAGGATGCTGCAAAGGCATTCAACCACAGCGACAAGGACGTTTATGAGGATCCGGTCTTCACCGTAAGCTTCGAGACAACAAAGGCTGACCAGTACTGGAAGATCATTCCTAAGAAGAACATCGACTCTGGCGAAATCTGGGCTGCCGGCGTAGTAGGTCCTAAGGTAGACGGCGACGACAGCATGACTGGTGCGCTGACCAACGGTGACGCTAAGGCTGGTAAGATTGCCAAGGCTGGTAAGTATAAGCTCACCATCAACATGATGGACTATACTTACACCATCGAGGAAGTAAACTACGATCCGTTCATCTACTTCATCGGCGCAACTGACGGTTGGCAGAGTTCTGACCAGAAGCTCGCTCTCGTAGACGATGCAAAGGGCGTATACACTGGCTACGTTTATCTGGCTGATCCTAACGGCTCTGGCTTCCAGTTCAAGTTCCAGCGTAAACCTGGAGACTGGAGCAACGCCATCGGCGCTGGCGCCTTAAGCACATTCTCAGGTGCAGCAACCAACGAGGGTGACAACATCGGTGTGAATGCAGGAGAAGGCGTTTACTACATGGACGTAAATCTCTCAGAAGGCAAAATCACAGCCACTAAGGTAGAGAAAATGGGCATCATCGGTGGTTTCAATAATTGGGAAGGCGACGCAGTCATGACATGGAACGCTAAGGAGTATTGCTTCGAGGCAACCAATGTTGGCGTTACAGCCGACGGCTGGAAGTTCCGCGTAAATGGTGATTGGCCCATCAACCTCGGTGGAAGCATCAATGACCTGACAGCAGGTGGCGACAACATCTCAGTAGCAGGCAACACCGTTAAGCTCTACCCGACCAGAAAGACCTCTGAAAAGATCTTCTGCACAGTAAAGTAAACACTTTTCATTCATAATAGACTTTTATATATTATGGGCGGTTCTCAGAGAATGAGACCCGCCCATTTTTTTGTTGCTGCATAGTTAGGCAGGGCTTTAACAATAACATGCAACAGTGCTAATCTTACAATAACTAATGAATTGTACCTGATATGGTGCTACGGAGGCCGGAGACCTCCGCTACTAATAGCTTTTTCCTCAATTTGTTTAATGTCTTCTTGTCTAAAAAAACATGTCTTCATGTCTTTCATGCAAACGTTTGCACAATCGAATTGTATGTTTACATCCCATTCTGATACAAACATATAAGTATTTGGCGTAAATTTGCAACGTATTCAATTCAAAAGTAATATTTGCGTGAGCAAATAGTGAGTAGCTTAACAAGTAATTATGTATATAGTAGTTAGTAATAAAGCGAGTCATGAGTAAAGTTGAAAATCAATATTTAAACAAAAAGTAACTAAAACCCGAATATGAAGAAGTTTTTTTTGACAACAGCAGCCCTCATGGGAGCCGCAAGCATGTTTGCACAAGGATGGCCCGCCAATTACGAAGGCGTGATGCTCCAAGGGTTCTATTGGGACTCGTACCGCGCATCGAAGTGGCAGAACCTTGAAGCTCAGGCAGACGACCTCGCCCCTTACTTCAGCTTGGTATGGGTTCCGCAGAGCGCCAACTGCAGCAGCGAACGTTCCATGGGATATGACGACCTCTATTGGTTCAGTAATTACAACAGCTCTTTCGGCAACGAAGCCGAACTGCGCTCCATGATCAGCACCTTCAAGAGCAAGGGCATCGGCACCATAGCCGACGTGGTAATCAATCATCGCAAAACGCTCACCAGCTGGACCGACTTCCCCACAGAAACTTATAAAGGCACTACCTACAAGATGAATTCTACCGACATCTGCAGTGATGATGACAAGGGAGGAACTTTGACATGGGCTAACAAACAGACACCAAAGGTTAGCCTCAGCAGCAATAAAGATACGGGCGACGACTGGGACGGCATGCGCGACCTTGACCACAACAGCTCTAACGTGCAGAATGTTGTGAAAGCATATCTCGACATGCTCCTTAACGACTTCGGTTACGCCGGATTCCGTTACGACATGGTGAAGGGTTACGCCGGCAAGTTCACCGGCATTTACAACACTGCCCTCAAGCCCCGCTTCTCCGTAGGCGAGTATTGGGACGGCAACGCCACCACCGTCAAGACATGGATAAACGCCACGAAGGTGAACGGCGAACCCACATCGGCAGCCTTCGACTTCCCCGTGCGCTACGCCGTGCGCGACCTTATCTCATCCAACTGGAGCAACAAGGCAAAGGACGGTCTCGTCAGCGATGCCACATACCGCCAGTACGCCGTCAGCTTCGTGGAAAACCACGACACGGAATATCGCTCAAGCTCAAAACAGCAAGACCCCATCCGCAAGGACACTCTCGCCGCCAACGCCTACATCCTGGCTTCATGCGGCACGCCATGCGTCTTCTATAAGCATTGGCAGGCCTACCCCACCGACATCAAGATGATGATCAACGCCCGCCACATCGCAGGCATCACCAACACCAGCAACACCACCTTCAACGAGTACGTCGGCTCGAAATGCAACGTCCTCAAGACCGAAGGATCACACGGCACGCTCTACGCCGTGATGGGAGCTAACGCCGACGCTTACCAGACACCGTCGGGGTACACCGAGATACTGCGCGGCAACAAATATCGCTATCTCCTCAGCAACAACAGCAACGTGGCTTGGGTGGACCTGCCCTCAGGCAGCTACGACAACGCACAGAAGGCTCGCCTCACAGCCGTGAGCGACAAGCAGGGCGCACAGTTAGTATACACCACAGACGGCTCCACGCCCACCGCACAGAGCCACAAGGCTGCAAGCGGCACGCTCATAGACATTCCTGCCGGCACCACCACGCTGAAAGTAGGTCTGCTTGTCGGCTCTGCAGTCTCAGCAGTCACAACGCGCACATACAAGGTGGGCCTCTCTGACACGTTCACACCGTACGACATCACCGTAAACGTAAACGTGGACAACGTAGGATGGAGCAGCGTGAACTTCTGGACATGGGACGACATGTACGGCGACAACTTCACGTCCACCGGCAAGTGGCCCGGCGATGCCGTCACCACAACGAAGACCGTGGAAGGCCGCAAATGGTATAGCCGCACATACCGCATAGACAAGCGCGACCGCATGCTCTCCTTCGTCTTCAGCACAGCTAACGGCACTCCTCAGACCGTCAACGTATACGACCTTAACAAGGACGCATACCTCGAAATCTCCGCCAACAAGGACGGCCAAAGCTACTATTACGTGAACGACGTGACGTCCCAAATGCCCACCGCAATAACCACCGTCACCGCCGACACCCCACGTTCAAAATACTGGTACGACCTGCAGGGCCGCCAATACCCCGCTCGCCCCACCCAACCGGGCGTCTACATCCACAGCGGAAAGAAGATTGTTATAAAATAATAAAGATCCGCGAAGCCCTCTGTATGTTTTTCGCATTTTAGGCAGGGCTTTGACAAAAACCTTCCTCCACAATCCGTTTATGGGCGCAAACCCTATCGGGTTTAAACAAAAGGCTTTACATTAGGTCTTACGAGAACCAGTTCTCGACAACCTAACGTAAAGCCTTTTATTTGTGCACAGCACGCGCCCATAATCGGAAAAAACAAAGAAAAACACAAACAGGTGGCTCCCGCCATCCGCTACCTTGTGTTTTGTTTGTTTTTCCTTTTGTTGGCACAGTGATGCTTCGGCATCACTCATGATATCGTTTGGAGGATGGGTGTCGAGAGCAACGCTCTCGTAAAGCCCATTCGCCAAACGATATCATGAACCCGAAGGGTGTGCCAACAAAAGGCATGTGGAGAAAGGTTTTTGTCAAAGCCCTGCCTAACCGGATTTCGCAGATAAATTCCTGTTTGGCGGTTAGTTTGCCTGACAATATTTGCATTTCTAATGCTCAATACTATGAGCTGAGCGCACAACAAAATCTTTGGTGCGAAATTCTTGAGTTTTGAGCGTTTGGAGCCAATATGCTTATACACAGCATGTTATGCGGTTTTCTGACGAAGCGCTATGAAATCAGACTCACAAACGAGCCGTTTTTTGCTGCAATAGCGCCACTTTTACACTCCAATAGTGGCACTTTTATCATGCAATAGTGCCACTTTTACTGTCTAATAGTGGCACTATTGGAGTGTAAAAGTGGCGCTATCGTTAAGCATGGGTGCTGTTTGCACAACAAAACACCGTAAAAACAGCAAACTGGAACTCTAAAATCAATTTTTATTTTGTAACACCTTTTTACCGTTTGTACGATATTTGCATTGTCAGACATGAAGCCTTTATTCAGATAAGAATAAAAACAACAAAGGCTTTACATTGGGTATGCAGAGAAAAAATTCTCGACAGACCTAATGTAAAGCCTTCTTTTTATTTAATGGTATTGCTGCTTACTTCTCCTCGTACTCAGGACGGAGCTTGCGTACGGTCTCGGCGGCACGCCACATTTCCTTGTCGTGCATGGCCTTAAGCTCGGCGTTGAGCTTCTCGCGGTAGTCGGGCTGCGAGTTAGAGTCGATGGAAATCTGTGCTTCCACACCTGTCTTTACAGAGAGATAGAGCCATTCCATGACGGGCTTGATGGCCTCACGGAAACGTGGAGCCCAATCGAGAGCACCGCGCTGTGCTGTGGTGGAGCAGTTGGCGTACATCCAGTCCATACCCTTCTCTGCGAAGAGCGGCATGAGGCTCTGTGTCATCTCCTCTACAGTCTCGTTGAAAGCCTCAGAAGGAGAGTGACCGTGCTCGCGGAGCACCTCGTACTGTGCCTCGAAGAGACCCTCCATAGCACCCATCAGCGAACCACGCTCACCGGTAAGGTCAGATGTAGCCTCGCGCTGGAATGTGGTCTTGAAGAGGTAGCCGGCACCGATGCCGATACCTAAGGCAAGTGTCTTGTCCTCTGCCTTGCCCGATGCGTCCTGATAAACAGCGTATGAGCAGTTGACTCCGCGTCCCTCAAGGAACATTGTGCGGAGCGATGTGCCCGAACCCTTCGGTGCCACCATGATGACATCCACGTCAGCAGGAGGAACCACGCCGGTGCGGTCGTTCCAGTTAATGGCGAAACCGTGTGAGTAATAGAGTGTCTTGCCGGCGGTAAGATACTGCTTGATTTTAGGCCATACGGCTATCTGACCTGCGTCAGAGAGGAGCATGCAGACGATGGTGCCCTTCTGGGCTGCCTCTTCGATGGAGAAGAGAGTCTCGCCCGGAACCCATCCGTCAGCCACTGCCTTGTCGTATGTCTTGCCCGGACGCTGTCCGACGATGACATTGAAGCCGTTGTCGCGGAGGTTGCCTGCCTGACCAGGACCCTGGATGCCATAACCGAGAATGGCTATTGTCTCGTTCTTAAGAACCTCACGTGCTTTCTCCAAAGAGAACTCTTTGCTGGTGACTACTGTCTCTACTACGCCACCGAAATTCATTTCTGCCATATTAGTTAACTGTTGTGCAGCCGGGGTCATGCCGCTGTTTATTATTTATTGTTTAATTGAAGATTCTCTGCGGTTTGTTTACATTATGTACACTGAACCAAATGCAAAGGTAATAAAATATCAGATAACACCAAACAAAAGTGTCATTCTTTCACAAATTTAACCTTACATCTGCATACTTCCTTTAGGTCTGAGGCGTCCTCTGTGGTCTGCTTCATCACCTGCACGCAGAACTCGCCCTCTCCGGCTTCGTCCACAAAGAGATGGAGCTTGTCGCCACAATGCGACTCTGCCACGTAGGCGATGTCGAAGCGCTGCAGGCGGTTGTGACGATAGAAGTCGAGGTCCCAGAGGTCAAGGATATGCTCAATGTACTTGACGCTGTTGACGTGTCCGTTGACGTCCACGTCGCTGTAGTGAGTGTCGACGACGCGCAGACAGCGTGCTTCCTTCGATAGCTTCACACGCTGGAAGGGCTGTATGGGGCACGGCTTGTCGGTCTCGATATACTTGGTGATGAGTCCGTCACGCTCGGCAAGGATGTCCACCGGCTGGCGCGTGTCCGTATCGATCATCGCCCAAATGCTTCTTCCGTAGCCAAGGCATTCACCATCGGTGTTGCGGATGGCATAGTTACGGCTGGTGAAGAAGCGCATTACGCCTTCCACCCATGTGTCGACGGTAATACGGTCGTAAGCCTTCGGCATCTTCTCCATCTCCATCACGAAGCGTGAGAGCACCCATGTCTTGTGCACGGTGTTGAGATAGTCCATGCCATATCCACGCTCGTTGCTATGGAAGTCGGCTGCATTGAGAAGATGATTGCCGAGGTGACCGAGGAATATGCGGTTAGAGAAATCGCAATGGAACGGCTCGACGAGGAAATCATAACTTCCAACTTTGCTTAATAGATTCATAGTGTTACTTGAGTTTTGGGGTTCTGCTTATGTTTTTTTCAATTAGATGTCCTTGTTCTTAAGGAGGAATTCGGCAAGCGGCTCTTCCGTGCTTCGCGTCACAGCCACTCTGCCCGAGCGCGAGTACTGGAGCAGACAGCCGAAGGCATGGAGCTTGTTGTAAAGATCCTGCACGTCGTCAGTCAGTCCTGCCACCTGCACGGTGGTGTACGTGGGATTGACCTCGAACATACGCGCTCCGCTACGTCTTATCACACGCGACACCTCAGGATTTGCCATCAGCGCTGGCGTAGCTATCTTATAGATGGCTATCTCATGGATGAAGAGTTCGTCGTCCAGATAATAGTCGGCCTTCACCACGTCTATCTTGCGCTCTATGAGCTTTGTGATTTTCTTTATCTCCTCCTCGTAGCTCCATGCGGTGATGGTGTACTTGTGGATGCCGGATACGCTGAACGCGGAGGCATTGATGCTTTCTATGTTGACCTGCTGTCTGGTGAAGACCGCAGACACCTGACTGAGGATGCCCGGCACGTTCTCGGAATAGACAAGCAGGGTGTAGAGTTTCTTTTCCACTTTCTTTAATGTGTTAAGTTTGACATTTCCCTATAGATTCACTTCGAGCAGCATCTCGTCCACGCTCTTTCCCGGAGGTGTCATAGGCAGCACGTTGTCTTCCTCCTTCACGGCACACTCGAGGATGAACGGGCCGGGGGTGGTAAGCATACGCTCCACCTCACGCTTCAGATCGTCGCGCGTTATGGCCACACCGTAATTGATGGCGTAGCCGTCGGCTATGGTGCGATAGTCAGGATTGAGCATTCGTGTGAACGACTTGCGCTTGTTGAAGAACATGTCCTGCCATTGTCTTACGTTGCCGAGATAGTTGTTGTTGAGGAGGATTACCTTCACGGGAGCCTGCTGCTCCATGATGGTACCAAGCTCCTGTATGCTCATCTGGAACGATCCGTCGCCGGTGAAGAGGCAGATGGTGCGGTCGGGTGCACCGAAGGTGGCTCCAACGGCAGCCGGCAGTCCGAAGCCCATGGTGCCGAGTCCGCCACTCGTCACGACGCTGAGCTTGCGACGATAATGGAAATAGCGGCATGAGAACAGCTGATTCTGACCCACGTCGTTGACGAGAACCGCCTCGCCGTGCGAAGCCTCAGCCACTACGTTGACCACCTCGCCCATGAGCAGAGGGCCTTCAGTGGGATGGATGGCTGGCTCGATGACACGGCGGCGCTCCTCATCCCAGTAAGGACGGAAACTGTCTATCCATTCACGATGGCTGTTCTTATTGAGGAGGCGCGTGATGGCTGGCAGCGAAACCTTGCAGTCGCCCACTACGGACACGTCGGTCTTCACCACCTTGTCTATCTCGACGTTGTCTATGTCGAGGTGTATGATTTTAGCCTGCTTGGCGTACGTGTCGAGTCGGCCCGTATCGCGGTCGCTGAAACGCATACCAATGGCTATTATTACGTCCGCTTTCTGCGTCAATACGTTCGGAGCCAGATTGCCGTGCATGCCGAGCATACCCATATTGAGGGGATGGTCGGTGGGCAGGGCTGAGAGTCCGAGCATCGTGCGTGCCGCAGGAATGTCTGCCTTCTCAAGGAACTGGCGCAGCTCTTCCTGTGCTCTGCCAAGCTCTACGCCGTGTCCGACGAGTGCCAAGGGGCGCTCTGCACGGTTGATCAGACTGGCAGCGGCTGCCACATGGTCGTCCTGAATATGCGGATAAGGCTCGTAACTGCGTACGGACGTCACCTTCACTGGGCGCCATTCGCACTTCTGCACCTGAGCACTCTTAGGGAAGTCGAGCACCACGGGACCCGGACGACCTGAGCGGGCAATATAGAAGGCGCGGCTTACAGCCCACGAAATATCCTCCGGACGACGTATCTGATAGCTCCACTTGGTTATGGGCTGCGTCATTCCGACGAAGTCAACCTCCTGAAAGGCGTCGGTACCAAGGGCTTCGGTGCCCACCTGTCCGGCAATGACCACTATAGGAGTGGAATCAATCATCGCGTCAGCAATACCCGTAAGCGTGTTTGTGGCTCCCGGACCGCTGGTGACGATGCACACTCCCACCTCACCACTAACTCTCGAAAAGCCCTCCGCAGCATGAGCGGCGGCTTGCTCGTGGCGCACAAGGATGTGATTGAACACCTTATTGTCGCCACGCGTATAATCGTAAAGAGCATCGAAGGTGGGCATTATGGCTCCACCCGGATAGCCGAAGATGGTCTTGACACCCTCGTTTTGGAGGGCACGCATCAGGGCTTCAGCTCCTGTTATCTGTTCCATAATATATAGGCATTTATGTTATATGATTCGAACTCCTCCCTTGTCTGCCGAGCTGACGCTCTGCGCATAAGCCCTGAGAGCCTTGCTGACCTTACGGTCGCGCGTCAGCGGCTGCTGAGGACGTGCTGCGAGTTCGTCGTCGGAGAGGCGTACGTTGATGGTGCGTGCGGGGATGTCGATGTCTATGATGTCGCCGTCCTTCACCTTGCCGATGTTGCCGCCGGCTGCTGCCTCAGGCGAAATATGACCGATGCTGAGTCCGGAGGTGCCGCCGGAGAAGCGTCCGTCGGTGATAAGGGCGCACTCCTTTCCAAGATGGCGACTCTTGATGTAGGACGTAGGATAGAGCATCTCCTGCATTCCCGGACCTCCCTTGGGACCTTCGTGAGTGATGACCACACAGTCGCCACTCTGCACCTTTCCTCCGAGGATGCCCTCGCAGGCTGCTTCCTGAGAATCGAAGACGCGTGCCGGTCCGCTGAATTTCCAGATGTCAGGGTCGACACCGGCTGTCTTGACCACGCAACCGTCCTGGGCGATGTTGCCGAAGAGTACAGCCAGACCGCCGTCCTTCGTGTAAGCATGCTCCAAGGAGCGGATGCATCCGTGCTCACGATCCGTGTCGAGCGATTCCCACTGGGCGTCTTGGCTGCCCATCTGCGTGGAGAACTTACGGCCGGGTGCGCTATGATAGATGCGGCTTGCCTCTTCCTGTATGTTATCGCCCGTAATGTCGTAGGCGCTCATAGCCTCAGCAAGGGTGGTGCCATCAACACGACGTACCGAACCGTTGACGAGTCCACCACGATTCAGCTCGTTCATAATGCCAAGTATGCCACCGGCACGATTGCACTCCTGCACGCTGTACTTCTGCGTGTTTGGCGCCAGCTTGCAAAGGCACGGCACATGACGACTGAGACGATCGATGTCTGCCATCGTAAAGTCTACGCCTCCCTCCTGCGCCACAGCAAGAAGATGGAGGACTGTGTTGGTGCTTCCGCCCATGGCAATGTCGAGCGTCATGGCATTGAGGAACGCTTCACGGGTGGCAATGCTGCGCGGAAGAACCGAGTCGTCGCCGTCCTCATAGTAAGCAAGGGCGTTCTTCACAATCTGACGTGCTGCGTCGCGGAAAAGACGGACGCGGTTGGCATGCGTGGCAAGGATGGTGCCGTTGCCGGGCAAAGCCAGTCCGATGGCCTCGGTGAGCGAGTTCATCGAGTTGGCTGTGAACATTCCTGAGCAACTGCCGCAACCCGGACATGCACAACTCTCAAGCTTCTGCAGGTCGGCATCGTCCACACTCGTGTCGGCACCCTTTATCATTGCAGTAACAAGGTCGGCATTCTCGCCGTGCCAACGTCCTGCCTCCATCGGACCTCCAGAGCAGAAGACCGTAGGTATGTTGAGCCTCATGGAAGCCATGAGCATTCCAGGCGTGACCTTGTCGCAATTAGAAATGCAAATCATAGCATCAGCCTTATGCGCATTAACCATATACTCCACAGAGTCGGCAATGATGTCGCGCGAAGGCAGCGAATAGAGCATGCCGTCATGTCCCATGGCAATACCGTCATCGATGGCAATAGTGTTGAATTCTGCAGCATAGCATCCCATGCTCTCAATCTCTTTCTTTACTATCTGACCTATCTCATGCAGATGCGTATGACCGGGTACGAACTGTGTGAACGAGTTGACGATGGCAATGATGGGCTTTCCGAACTGTTTGTGCTTCATACCCGCTGCCACCCAAAGGGCTCTCGCTCCAGCCATACGACGACCTTCCGTACATACTGCGCTTCTCAACTGATGTTTCATTTGCGTGTTTTTGATAATTAAATTGCTGCAAAGGTAAAGAGTTTTCACAAAACAGCCAACTAATATGTACGTTTTTTAAGGGTTTTAAGAACAGGTTTGGTGCTAAACCGAACAAAAGCTTACCATACGTCAACAATATGGCACAAACGCTATTTATTTGCGCATTATTGCTTATTGAGGATTTTCTTACCGTCCACAATGACTATTCCCCTGCTGTGTAAGGAGGTCTTTCTGCCGGACAAGTCGTAAGCGACGGTAGGATTAGACGTAATGGTTGGGGCATCAATGGATGTCTCCACATTAACGGAATAGACGTTTTGAGCGGCAGCACCAGTAAGAGTGGTGGAGGATTTTACGTCGGGAAGGACAAAGTAAGCACGCATTGCCTTAAACTGTCCTTCTCCATTGGGCGTGACAAGGCGCGTGCCGTCGGAGCTGATAAAGCGTGTGGAGCCATTAGCCTTTAGAAGGACAGGGGAGAATGTGCCCTGAAAGCTGTAGCTATTATAGTTTGCATTGACGGTAACAACTTTAGGTTCAGCTGCTTCTATCTCACGATTTAAGAATACGGGATTGATGATATCGCCGCCTTCCACCTTTATTATATAAGGCTCGCCGGCAATAATCTCCCTCACACGACTGAACGAAAACTCCACCTTATCGGATTCTTTACTGATGGCTCTCACTAATCGCATGACCGCAACGCCGGGCAACGACTGGCTGAGGTCGTCACTGTTAAGGCTGAACGGTAGGCAAAGCGAATAGAATCCGCCGTCGGCAACGAAGGTTCGCTCAAGGCGGACGCTCTCCACCAGACAGCCAGAAGCTTCCTTCAGAGCCGGTGTGTTGTCAGCATCCTCGCTGAGTGTGAGGGAAGCCATACGGCGGACACGACGATAAATCTGGACATGCTCCTGCGAATCGTCGTACAAATAGCAACCAAACTTACCTTTAGGATTATACTTCAAGTACTTATAGTTCTTTACGCCAAACTCTATTATGGCGTTTCCGTCAGCTGTTACCATTACTTCTGCCATATTGCTCTTTGCCTTTGGCTTGTCGCTGCTGAAAGACAACTCATAGCTTACACGTGCAGAAGCCCACAGCCAGCCTTTCTCTTCATTCTTGAAACTCCACGATGATCCGCTCTTCTCCATAACGAACACCGCAACGCTGTCGTTATTAACTTCGACGGCAGCGCCATTCTGCAATACGTCTACGTGGCATGACTTGATGTAAGTTGAGGCTTCGTACTTGCTGATTGCAGCGCAATGATTGCGACTGACAATAACCACTTCGTCGCCAACATGGAGTTGAGAAGCATTTGTGACAAGACAGAACTGATTGTCCGATTCGGCAAAAGCCTGCAAAAGGCAAAGCGAAAACATAAGGAAAAAAGCGCAGAGTCGTTTCATAGGATATAGTGATGATGGGTTTACGGATAGAATAATGATTTGGTTTGATAGACGTTTACGGTCATTCCGGCTGATGCCATTTAGCCACAAGCGGCAAATGGTCGCTGAAACCGTCCATATAACGCGGTCCGAGATAATTGCGGCGGGGCTTCACACCGCCAAATTTCTCGTCGGGAACAAGAAGGAACGGGGCGTCATAAACACAGCATGCCAGCATGCGGGAGGCAAGCGAAGGGCTTACAAGTATATGGTCGAGGCTGCCCCACTCTCCCTGATAACGATACGTTCCCTTTGCTCCGTTATGTCCTTTGGCACCTGCCGACACGTCCGTGAAGCCACGATTAAGAATCATAAGCAGACTCTTCGATTCGGAATAGTCATTAAAGTCGCCCGCTATGATGATGTTGGCATTAGGCGAAGCCGCCTTTATGGAGTCAGCAAGGGCGCAGACCGTCTTTGCTGCTGCCATACGGAAGGGACGCGAATAAGCCTCTCCTCCCCTACGACTGGGGAAATGCGCAACCATGACATGCAGCGTATCACGCCCCCATACAAGTCCCTTTGCGTACAGAACGTCTCGTGTGGGACGCATGCCCTTCACTCTCTGCACGCTCACAGCCCTGCTTTCGAGCAACCAGAATGTGTAAGGCGAATAGAGAAGCGCCACGTCGATGCCGCGCTCGTCGTCGGACTGCGTCATGACATACTCATAACTGGCGTTTCTGAGCAGCGAACGCTTGGTGAGATCGCGCAGAACGCTGTCGTTCTCCACCTCGCACAGAGCTACGAGGTCAGGCAGCTTCCAATTCCATCCGCTGCCATTCTCTTTCTCCTTATCTTTCAGATTCTCCCCACAACGGTCCTCACCGCAAGCTATGATGGTCTGACCGATGCGGTCAAGCTTGCGCCAATAACGATATGGCGTCCAGTGATAAGAGCCTTCAGGAAGAAACTCCGTATCGTTCTTCAGCGAGTCATGACGGCAGTCGAAGAGATTCTCGCAGTTTAGTTCCACGAATGTGAAGATGGAGATTAGCAGCATGGAGAATGTCATATAAAAAAGAAGGTTAGGCGTTTTATTGTATGTGGCTGTCTTTCAATGTAAGTGGGCAGCCACTCCATCATTGCGAGGAATGGCTGCCCTTGTTATGTTTGCATATACATGCAGAATGATTAGTCCTTAGTAACGTCGTTGAACGTAGCAACACGGTTGAACTCCACCTGCTCGAAGAGCTTATCAGTGGCACCCATACCCTTTGCTGTAAGACGGTCAGCAGAAATCTTATATCTCTTTATGAGAATGTTTCTTACGGCGTCAGCACGAGCCTGTGAAAGGCGGGCGTTGAGTTCGGCAGAACCTTCAGGAGAAGCATAGCCTCTGATCTCCACCTTAGCGTCCTTGTGGTTCTTCATATAGTTGGCGATAAGCTCGATGGGAGCATACTGCGCAGCGTCAACAGACGACTTGCCCTGACCGAAAATTACGGTAGGCTGGAGGTTTGTGACAGTGGTCGATACCTTAGGAGCCGGCTTATTCTGACATTCCTCAAGGGCTTTATGGAGGCTGTTAATCTGCTTGTCCTTGTCAGCAAGAACCTTATTATACTGAGCCTCCTGATTGTTATACTCTTCGCGGAGACTATTGATCTGTGCGTTGAGAGCATCAACCTCAGACTGGTCGCGTCCTACGGCATTGACGAAATTGTGTGTGCCGTGAGAGTTCTTAAATCTATATACCAAGCCCACGTTCAGCTGAAAAGCAGAACGATTGATGTTGTATTCCACACCCTCATAGCCGTTGCCGTTGAGAGCATAGTTAAGGGACGGCTCGAAATAGAGCTGCCAAGCCTTCTGTTTACCGAGATTGAATGCGAAGTCGAGTCCTACCTTAGATGTAAGGAAGTTGGCTGTGCTGAGGTCCTTGCGATTGGTGAAGGCATGTCCCCATCCCAGTCCGTAGAGAGCCGAAACCTCAAATGTGCGCGGAGCACCAGGATAACCGCCGAACCAGTTGATAAGGTTAACTGTTCCGAGGAGTGATGTATTGATGTAGTTTACGATCGTACCTGTTGTGTAGCCGCTTGTCTCCTTGAAGTAGACGTTGCTCTCTGCAGCCAGACCGAAGACTGGTGTGAAGTTGCGACCTATGCGTAAGCCTACGTTAGGAACAAGATCCTCAAGCCATGATGCGTGTCCAGTAGTTTTTGTTGCAACGCCAGCGTTGATACCAACATAGACATTGTCGAATGTTTTGCTCTCAGCTACAGTCTGTGCCGAAGCCGAAACTGCCATCACGGCAGCAGCAAAAAGTGTAGTAATCTTTTTCATAGTCTTATTGTTTTATAATTACTTGGTCTAAGAGTTGTATTTCTCTCGATGTTATGTTGCAAAATAACCGAAAAAAAATGTAACGTCCAAACAAAAACAATAATATTTGTATTTTGGAACACAAAAAGCAGAATTACATCTGTTCGATATCCTGCCTTACGTTATTTCGGATTTTCATCAAGTAAGCTTTCATACGGTCAGCGTCTTTCTCGTCTATGATGCTGATTAGCTCGTTGAGTTCGTCGCGTATCTGCTCCACCTGTGCGCTGGTATAGGGATTGAAGAGTATTTCCTGCAGCAGGTAGTCGTCTTCGCCTAACACGCCTTTAGCAATGCGCAGATGGCGCTTGAAGGTTGTTCCAGGCGCATCCTGATGCTTCATCACCGCCGAGAACACGAAGGTGCTGACGAACGGCGTGCTCAGCGAGTAAGCCACTGTCTTGTCATGTTCTTCAAAGGTGTATTCATAAATGTTGAGTCCGAGACGTGCGTAGAGGTCCTTGAAGAAAATCCGTCCCATATAGTCGCCCTCGCTTATGATGATGGCGTTCTCCTCGGAGAGTTGTCCGAGGTTGGCGAAGGTAGGTCCGAACATCGGGTGAGTGGATACATACGAATGCCCCGACTGCTCATAATAGTCCTTCAGCCCAGTCTTTACTGACGAAATGTCGCTGATGATGCAGTCAGCGGGAATGACGGGCATCACCTCTTCAAAGGCTGGTATGGTGTACTTTAGGGTAACGGCGTTGATGACGAGCTGCGGCTGGAAGGCTCGTATCTCGTCCAGCGTGGTGAAGCGCTGGCAGTTGTATGTGAAGCGCATGCGCTTAGGGTCTTTCTCGTACACCGCCGTCTCATGATCAAAACTGAGGACGTCGAGGAAGAAGCTGCCCATCTTCCCTGCGCCAAGAACAAGTATCTTCATTTTCTTTTACTTCTGATTAACTATCTCCATCTGCTGTCTTACTGACTCCTCATGGATATGCTCGAATATTTCCTTCACGAACTCTGAATCCATGCCGGCAAGCGAGCCTTGCGCTCCGCGCTTGTCCAGAATCTCGTTGTAACGAACGGTCTGGAGCACAGTCATGTTGTGTTCCTTCTTGTATCTGCCTATCTCGCGGCAGACGCTCATTCGCTTGGCAAGGAGTTCCATGATGCCGTTGTCTATTTCGTCTATCTGCTTGCGGAGCATATGTATGCCTTCCGTCACCACCTTCTCGTCACGGATAACAAGGAGGCTGAGGATATAGTTGAGCACGTCCGGCGTCACCTGCTGCTTGGCGTCGCTCCATGCTGCGTCCGGCGCACAATGGCTCTCCACCATAAGTCCGTCAAAACCGAGGTCCATCGCCTGCTGGCAAAGAGGAGCTATGAGCTCGCGGCGTCCACCGATATGACTGGGGTCGCAGATGACGGGCAGGTCCGGCATGCGTCGTCGCAGCTCTATGGGAATCTGCCACATGGGAAGGTTGCGATAAATCTTCTTCTCGTAGCTGGAGAAGCCGCGGTGTATGGCAGCCAGACGCTTTACGCCTGCCTGATTGATGCGCTCCATAGCTCCTATCCACAACTCCAAGTCGGGATTTACCGGATTCTTCACAAAGACGGGGATGTCCACTCCCTTCAGACTGTCGGCTATCGCCTGCATGGCAAAGGGATTGGCAGAGGTACGCGCTCCAATCCAAAGGATGTCAACGTCGTACTTAAGGGCAAGCTCTACATGCTCCGGCGTTGCCACCTCTGTGGAGATGAGCATGCCCGTCTCCTCCTTCACGCGCTTCAGCCACGGCAGCGCTGTCTCGCCGTTGCCCTCGAAGCCACCCGGCTTGGTGCGCGGCTTCCACACTCCCGCACGAAACATTCTGAATCCGTGCGAAGCCAACTGGCGTGCTGTTGTCATAACCTGTTCCTCGGTCTCAGCCGAGCAAGGTCCTGCTATAACGAACGGGCGGTCATCGCTGCCCGGTAAGTTCAATGGTTTGAGTTCTATATCCATAGTTATGTTTATTTTCTGTATTCGTAGTTCTGTTTACTTTCAGTGGGTCCATCTTATGCGCCTCATTCTCTCCAGTGCCTCGTCCATCTTCTCGTCCTTGGCACAAAGGCTGATGCGCACATATCTGTTGCCGTTCGACCCAAAGATAAATCCCGGCGTGATAAAGACACGAGCCTCATTGAGCACGCGCTCCGTAAGTTGCTCGCATCCGTCGTAGGCGTCGGGAATGCGTCCCCAAAGGAACATGCCCACCTGCTGCGGGTCGTATGTGCATCCGAGCGTTGTCATCATCCGCTCTGCCTTGTCGCGGCGTCGGCGATATGTGGTGATGTTGGCTTCTCGGTGCCATTCCGGTGTGTTCTCGGTAAGCGCAGCAGCTGCGGCGAGCTGTATGCCACGGAATGTTCCTGAGTCGACATTGCTCTTAATCTTCAATATCCACGACGTGAATGTGGGATTGGCGATGCACATTCCGACACGCCATCCGGGCATGTTATGACTCTTCGACATCGAGTTGAACTCAATGCAGCATTCCCTCGCTCCCTCCACTTGCATGATGGACATCGGATGTTCGTTGAGGATGAAGGAATAAGGATTGTCGTTCACCACCACGATGTTGTGGCGTAGTGCGAAATCGACAAGTCGTTCATATGTCTCGCGCTGTGCGTTTCCTCCTGTCGGCATATTGGGATAATTGGTCCACATCAGCTTCACGTTAGAGAGGTCCATGCTCTCCAGTTCGTCAAAGTCGGGCTGCCACGCGTTGTCCTCTCTGAGGTCATAGCTTACCACCTTCGCTCCGAGAATCTTGCTTAGCGACGTGTATGTGGGGTAACCCGGATTTGGTACGAGCACTTCCTCGCCGGGATTGACGAAGGCAAGCGTAACGTGGAGGATGCCCTCCTTCGATCCGATGAGCGGCAGCACTTCCGTCTGCGCATCCACGTCCACTCCGTACCAGCGTGCATAAAAGTCTGCCATAGCCTGACGCAGTTCGGGCGTGCCCATCGTGGGCTGATAGCCATGCGCCTCCGGCTGCGACGCCACCTCACAGAGGCGTTCCACCGTACGCTGTGACGGCGGCATGTCAGGAGAACCTATAGCCAGCGAGATGATGTCGCGTCCCTCTGCATTAAGGCGTGCCACCTCCTTCAGCTTCCGCGAAAAATAATACTCCTGTACGTTGGAAAGGCGTGTTGCGGGGTGTACGGCTGTTGTTAATGTAGCAAGGTTCTCCATAAGCATGTGTGTTTTTTTAATGATACATTATATATTTACTTGCCCACGTATTCGCCGAGAATCTTCAGCGACCGTGTCAGCGGTATGATGGCGTCGATACTCTGTCGGTATCGCGTCAGGCTGTTGAATGTCAGGTCCACATAGAAGAGATATTCCCATTCGCATCCTATCACGGGCAGCGACTGTATCTTCGTGAGGTTGATGCCGTAGAAGGAGAGGATGGTCAGCACCTTCGAGAGGCTTCCCTCCTCATGCGCCACGTGGAAGACTATGCTCGCCTTGTCTGCCTTCTCAAGCGGACGAAGGAAGTCTGCCTTGTTGGGATTAGCAATGACAAGGAAGCGCGTGAAGTTGTGCTTGTTGTCATGTATGTTATCCTCGAGCACCTTCAGCCCGTACATCCTCGCCGCCGAAGCATTGCAGATGGCTGCCCATCCGTGACATTTATGCTTGGCAATGTATTCTGCCGCGCCTGCCGTGTCATCCGTCTCCACCGCTTTCATGTCAGGATGACGAGAGAGAAAGGCGTTGCATTGTGCAAGCGCCACCGGATGCGAATGCACCTCCTTAAGCATGTCCCAATCGTCCTCGGGCAGACAACAGATGCAGTGTTCGATGTGCAACTTGTGCTCTCCCACCACCGTAGCACCAGAGGCGCGAAGCAGTTCGTAATTGTGGAGCAGGCTTCCGGCTATGGTATTCTCTATGGCTGTCATGCCAATTACGGTCGGATCGCAGCGCATATTGTCGAACACCTGCTCGAAGGTGGCGCAGCATATCAGCTGTATCTGCTCGCCCTGGAAATACTGGTGGGCGGCAATGTCGTGGAAGGAGCCTTGAAAGCCCTGTATGGCAATTCTCTTCATATTGGATTTCTCGATGTTTCTTCGCGCCCTGAAACGCGAAAGCCCCGCTTTCACTGTCAACGTGAAGCGAGGCCCGGATTATAGGATATATTAAATATTTTCCCTTTCTGTCATAAGTTGAATTCACACGCAACTTCCCGCTTCACAATTCCTTGCAAAGTAAAAGTAAAATCGGTAAATGTATGCGAAAACGTTACTCATAACTAATTATTGTTTTTATTCAGCGCAAAAGTAAGACATTTATTTGTTTTACGCAAATAATTTACGATAAAATGTCATTAATCTTCACATTTTCGCGACACATGCCTCATCACTCCTGCCTTTTCCTTACCTATTCGTTATTGAATATCTTGTAAGGATCCATCGACTTCATGCGGTCTTTCACCTTCTCTCCGATGTCCTCACCCGGCTGCTGCTGCGACGCACGAAGCTCTTCAGCCGAAGCCTCGTCCTCTGCCGCTCCTGCCTCATTGCCAAGCTGACGGCGTACCTCAGCACGCTCTGCGAAAGCGTCCACCGAGAACGGATTAACGTCCAGCACACCGCCGTAAGTCTGTTCTGCCTTCTCCATATCGCCCATAGCCTTTGCCACACGCGCATTGAGCATCAGCACGTCTTCGTTGGCCCCGATGCGCTTCAGGAGTTCGTCGGCGTCCTTGCCGGCTTCCTCCACATCGCCGTTGGCAAGCAGTGTCTCGCCACGCAGAAGTCTTGCCGCCTCGAAGTCGTCATACTTGTCGAGCGCCTTTGTCAGTACAGCCACAGCATTGGGCACGTCGCCGAGTCCACGATAAGCCTTGGCGTAGAGATAGAGAGCCTGCGGATCTGCCTCGTCCACTTCTATCGCCTTCGCGCAAGCATCAGCCATGGCGGCATAATCCTCCATCATGTACGCCACGTCTGCCAGACGCGTCAGCACAGCCACATTGTCAGGACAAGCCGTGGAGATGCTCTGCAACTGCTCGTAAGCCTTCTCCATGTCGCCCATTGCGATGTATGCCTGCGACAGATAGTCGCGACACTCGAGGTCGGTGGAGTTAAGCTCCAAGGCATGCAGGAAGCATTGCACGGCATAGCCGAACTGCTGCATCTTGAGAGCACGCACACCATCGTATTTGAGTACTTCGAAATTCTTCTCTTCGGCTTGACTGCTACGTCCGCCGAACAAAGCCTTGAATATGTTCATTGGTATTATTCTGTATGTAAATTTAAACGACTATTTAAAACAGCGGTAAAGGTAACAAATATTTTTCAATTTACGGCTACTTACGTTTTCAGTCAATTATAGATTAAGCATAAATTATAGTTAAAGTGTATGAAAAGCCTTTCGGTTTACGTCCATAATGGCTAATTTTGCTGTTGATAACGCAGATTTTACAGTTATGGACAATACAAGAAAGTTTTTCATATTAGCAGCTTTCGCCTTTCTCTTCACCCTTACGTGTAAAGCGCAGGACGTAAGCCTGTCCGCAAAGGACATGCCTGCCCGCTTCGACGAGTCGGCTCTTCAGCGCATCATGCCCACACGTTACGGCGGACGTTCACGCCAGTGGCGCGAGGAGGCTATAGCGGAAGCGGAGAGGCAGAGCCAGCATCAGGACTCGCTCATGCTTCCTCCACTGAACGCTCAGGGTCAGGTGGACACCACCTGCCGTTATCCTTTGGCTTTCGGAGGATGGAACAGTTGGGGACTGCATCGCGGACTCAACGTACAGATTGGCGCGTCGGTTTTTGCCGAATTCGGTAAAGGGGCGCACAGCGGAGCCGGCTTTCAGCAGAACATAGCCCTCATGTACGCCATGCCCATCAATGACAAGCTGTCCGTAGCCGTCGGAGGATATCTTAACAACGTCAACTATGCCGGAGGCAACTGGCACGACGCAGGACTGTCCGCCGTAATGGACTACCGATTCAACGAGCACCTGGAAGCCTACATTTGGGGACAGAAGTCGATCAACAACAACGTAGGCAACCGCTTCCGCTATAGCATGTACGACGGATATTACGGAGGATACGGATTCGGAGGATATGGATTCGGAGGTTTCAGCCGCAACTTCTACGGCTTCCCCTCCTACTCTGCCTACGACCTCTCCGGCATCGGCGACCGCATCGGAGCCACCCTACGCTACAACTTCAACAACAATATGAGCATCGAAGTGACAGTGGAGAACAGATGGATGCCGAGCAGATAAAGCATCTTACTTCTTATACTTCAGCCTCAGGCTGTTCGTCACAACGCTCACGCTCGACATTGCCATTAGGGCACTTGCCCACATGGGCGTTATCTGAATGTTGAAGCCGAAGACGTGGGGCAATCCGGCTGCGAGCGGGATGCACACAATATTATATATAAAAGCCCAGAAGAGATTCTGACGTATCATGCCCACTGTGCGTTGAGACAACTGGCAAGCCTCGGGGATGCGTCGCAGGTCGTCGCCCATCAGCGTCACCTGCGCCACGTCCATCGCCACGTCCGTGCCGCGACCCATGGCAATGCTGACATCTGCGAGAGCAAGAGCCTGCGAGTCGTTGATGCCGTCGCCAACCATAGCCACGCACTTGCCTTCCGTCTGGAGGCTGCGCACCATATTCTCCTTGTCCTGCGGCATACAACGGCTCTTCCAGTGCTTTATGCCCGTCTTGCCAGCCCAGTAAGCGGCAGCCTCTTCCTTGTCGCCACTCATCATCCATACTTCCACACCACGCTCCTGCAGCAATGCCACAGCCTCGGCAGCATGCGGCTTCAGATGCTCACGCTGATCGATGGCTACGTCGTCAGCCAGCTTAAAGTTGATGTCTTTATTGGGAACGGTCAGCGTTCCTGTCTTGTCGATGACCACAGCGTTCACGCGGCAGAGCTGCTCCACAGCCGTGGCGTCCTTAACGAGGATGCCCCTCTGCGCTGCCTTTCCGATACCCACCATAAGGGCTGTGGGCGTGGCAAGTCCCATGGCGCACGGACAGGCAATGACCAGAACGGACACCGCTGACAGCAATGCCTGCGGCAACATGGCCTCACCTCCGACTACCATCCATACCACAAACGTAAGCACAGCCAACAACAACACGCACGGCACGAACACCAAGGCTGCCTTGTCCACAAAGCGCTGTACGGGAGCCTTCGAGCCTTGCGCCTCCTCCACCATGCGAATGATGTTGGCAAGGACGGTCTCTGAGCCCACCTGCTCGGCACGGAAGCGAAGACAGCCCTCGCCCACTATGGTTCCGGCAAGCAGACGGTCGCCGACATGCTTGCCTACAAGAAGCGGTTCGCCGGATATCATCGACTCGTCCACACCGCCTTCTCCTTCGCTTACCACTCCGTCCACCGGCACTTTCTCGCCCTGACGCACCTCCACGATGTCGCCCTTTGCCACGGCAGCAAGGGGCACGTCACACACTTCGCCCATACTGACGACATGCGCTTGCTTCGGCACGAGTCCCATAAGCGAGCGTATGGCAGAAGCCGTGGATTTCTTCGCACGCTCCTCAAGACAACGACCCGTCAGCACAAAGGTAATAATCATTACCGATGCGTCGTAATAAGTGTGCCACTCTATGCCACGTGCTCCCCAGAACGGTTCGCCCCAGAAAGTATTGAAGACGCTGAAGAGGAACGAGATGACTGTGGACATCGCCACAAGCGTGTCCATATTGGCTGAGCGATGAACCAGCAGTCGCCAGGCATTGGCATAAAACTGTCGTCCGCAATAAGCCATATTCGCGAGTGCGATTATCAGCATCGTCTGATTGGCAGCGTCACGTCCGCCCACCGCCAGCCATCCCATCGAGACAGCCATCGTCAGCAACGCCAACACCCACGACACAGCCATGCGCCTCAGCTGCAGACGATAGCTGTTCTTCTCTATCGTGTCCACACGGGTCTCCTCGTCGATGATAAGCTCAAAGCCAGCCGCGTCCACCACCTTCTTCATGTCGGCAGGCGTAACCTTGCTTTCGTCATACTCCACCATCGCCGTGCGTCCCGGCAGCGACACAGCCACACTCTTCATTCCGTCCATAGCCTTCAGTCTGCGCTCCACATTGGCGCTACATCCGGCACATGCCATACCCAATACGGGCAATATCTTCTTTTCCATACATGCAAAGTTACGAAGTTTTCGTCATTCACACATTACATTATTATGGATGAAGTTTATAGGAGCATATACCACCACTACTTGTATGGGTACTTGTATGGGTATCAATAAAAACAATCCTTGATAATCACGAATGATTATACTGAATTATTTGAATTTTCGCCATACAAATATTGTCTATAGAGTAAAAACATGTTACAAAATAAAAATTGATTCTAGAGAATCAAAAAGCTGTTTTTATGGTATTCTGCTGAGCAAACAGCACCAATGCTTAACGATAGTGCCACTTTTACAATCCAATAGTGCCACTATTAGAGTGTAAAAGTGGCGCTATTGTATGATGAAAGTACATATAAAAAGTGTTTGAGAGAAGAATGAGGAAAGTTTACTG
>ERZ1026886.67-NODE-67-length-46420-cov-106.705166_pt1 | contig 46420 bp, 30 predicted proteins | sample MGYA00380173_ERZ1026886 | MGnify/ENA primary metagenome ERZ1026886 (study PRJEB33269, sample SAMEA4719809) | human gut metagenome | biome: human-associated habitat; feature: organic feature; material: feces | place: Cameroon | collected 2013-10 ... | reverse complement strand
GCCGCCTTCTTTTATCAAAGCCTCAGATTTCGAAAGATTTCTGAGGCTTTTTTGTATCTTTGCATTCACAAAAATAGAAATTAATTATGAATCAATTTACAAAGATTATTGCAGCCCAACTCAAATTACGTGAGCAGGCTGTCGAGAATACATTGGAGCTTCTTGAAGAAGGATGCACCATTCCTTTTATTTCCCGTTACCGTAAGGAGAAAACGGGAAATATGGATGAGGTGAATATCGAGGCTATCGCTCAGGCTAACGAAAAGTTGAAGGAAATGGCGAAACGAAAAGAAACCATCCTGAAGACTATTGATGAGCAAGGTAAACTGACAGATGCTCTTAAAGAGCGTATCGAAAACTGTTGGGATGCCACAGAATTGGAGGATATCTACCTTCCTTTCAAGCCTAAGCGCAGAACCCGTGCACAGATTGCCCGTGAGGCAGGCTTGGAACCTTTGGCTCAAGTTCTGCTTTTTCAGCGTGAACGCAACCCGCTGCAGGCTGCTAAGAAGTTTGTAGGCGACAAGGTGAAGGATGCTGATGCTGCCCTGCAGGGTGCTAAGGATATCATTGCCGAAATGGTGAGCGAGAGCGAGGAAAGCAGAAACCAGATTCGTGGCGAGTTCCGTCGTGGTGCTATCATCACCTCTAAGGTGGTGGCTAAGAAGAAGGATGAGGAGGAAGCACAGCGCTTTTCTGATTACTTCGATTTCTCTGAGCCTTTGAAGAAATGTTCTTCCCATCGCCTGTTGGCTATGCGCCGTGGTGAGGCTGCCGGATTCCTCCGTATCAGTATCTCTGCAGATGATGAGCAGTGCCAGGATAAGTTGAAGCGCCACTATGTACATGGATATGGTGAGTGCCAGACATTGGTAGGTGAAGCGGTGGATGATGCCTTTAAGCGTCTTTTGAAACCTAGTATTGAAACCGAATTTGCTGCTCTCAGTAAGCAGAAGGCGGATGAAGAGGCTATCATCGTGTTTGCTGAGAACCTGCGCCAGCTCTTGCTCGCTGCTCCTTTAGGTCAGAAGCGTGTGATGGCGGTGGATCCTGGTTTTGCCAATGGTTGCAAGACCTGTTGTCTGGATGCACAAGGTAATCTGATTCATCATGAAATCGTTTATCCTCATCCTCCTCGTAATAAGAAAAATGAGGCTACTTCTGCTATCCTGCGCATGGTGAAGATGTATCAGGTAGAGGCGATGGCTGTGGGTAATGGTACGGCAAGTCGCGAGACGAGTGACTGGTTGCACGAAATAAGTTATCCACACCCTGTGGATATCTATGTTGTAAGTGAGGATGGTGCTTCTATCTATTCTGCTTCCAAGATTGCCAGAGATGAATTCCCGGATGAGGATGTAACCGTGCGTGGTGCTGTAAGTATTGGTCGCCGACTGATGGATCCGCTTGCCGAACTGGTAAAGATTGATCCTAAGAGCATCGGTGTAGGACAGTATCAGCATGATGTGGATCAAACACAGCTTAAGAAGAGCTTGGATACCGTGGTGATGAGTTGTGTAAACTCGGTGGGTGTCAACCTGAATACCGCATCGCAGCATCTTCTTACCTACGTGAGTGGTCTCGGTCCTACTCTTGCCAAGAATATTGTGGAATACCGTAAGGAGAATGGAGCCTTTGCTTCGCGTGCCCAGTTGAAGAAGGTGCCACGTCTGGGGCCTTCTGCTTTCGAGCAGTGTGCCGGCTTCCTCCGTATTCCTGGTGCCAAGAATCCTTTGGATAACAGTGCTGTTCACCCAGAGCGTTATGCCTTGGTTGAGCAGATGGCGAAAGATCAGGGAGTCACCGTGAAGCAGCTGGTGGAAGATAAGGATTTGCAGAAGAAAATAGATATTAAGAAATATGTCACTGCTGAGGTGGGTATGCCTACTTTGATGGATATTATGGCTGAGCTTGACAAACCTGGTTTGGATCCTCGTGGAGAGGTTGAAAAATTTGAGTTTGATGCAAGCATCAAGACCATTGAGGATCTGCAGGAGGGTATGGTAGTGCCTGGCATCGTAACCAATATCACCAAATTTGGCGCCTTTGTAGATATAGGTGTTCACAATGATGGATTGGTTCACGTTTCACAGATGTCAAACCGCTACATCAGTGACCCTAGTGAAGTGGTGAAGCTCCATGAGCATGTGATGGTGAGAGTGACAGAAGTGGATTTGAAGCGCAAGCGCATTGCCTTGTCAATGAAGGGAGTGAAATAATGGATATGAATCAATATATAAACAAAGGTGAAAATATAAATAAAGGTGAAACCCTCGGTAAAGAGGGCTTCACCCATTTTGGAGACAGTACTCATCAAGACAGTTGCTCTCTGTCCAGTATCTCTCAAGACTGTATAGAGTCGGCTTATTGCTTTATTCATCAGAAGCTTCGTGTCTATGAGTTCTCTACCAATCCCACGCAGCGTGATGATATCGAATATGCTATCAGCCAGTATGTGGATGGCATGAATCCACAGCTTTATCAGCTGCTTGCTGATGGAAGAGATGGTTTCCTTCTCGACCATATAAATTTTGAGCAGGATATGAGAAAGGCACAGGAGCAACTGGAAAAAATGATGGTGTAACCTGTTTATTTCAAATTACAGTCGGGAAGAACTGCCATGCATCTTCTTCCCTCTACGGTTTTCAGGATGCATCCGATGGTCTTTCTGCCGATGTTTCTATTGACAGGGACTTGATCCTGCGCAATTACTTCTACATAATGAACGCCGGCATTCGGTACATCCATAGGAAGGGTACCTTCTGCCTGCATCTTGCCGTGTTCGAATCTGTCAACATCATCAAATCTGACGTAATGGTTGGTCTTGCCGTCAATGAATCCCACACATACAGAGTCCTTGTCTGAGGCAACGGACGCAAAGATGAGTTTTTCGCCAGCGTAACGCTTGAATGCTCTGCCCCGTTCTCTCTGCAAGAGCTCTGCCATCGAAACCTTGCATACCTTTCCGCTTTCATAGACAAGAATGAGCCATCCTTCTTCTTCGTCTTCATGAACAGCCAGTTTCAGGCGATAATCCTGCCAGTCGTCTTCATCCAGTATCTTGTATTCGTCCGTGTCCATCAGACAGATGACTGCCGTGATAGGGCGGTAGCCTTCCTCGTAATCGTGCAATGCATTGTTGCGCAGACGTGAGGTTTGGATGTGGTCGGTGATAGGAGCAGATTCTACATGCTTGTTAGAGTTCTTAGGCTCCTTGGTGGCTGGAGTATTTTCTACCGCAGTTTGCGTTTCTTCCTGCGTAACCACAGCATGCGGAATGTGCTCTTCTGCCCATTGCTTTCTGATGGCAAGGAACTTGTCCTTGTAGGTATCGTTTACCTTGCGCGCAGATGTACCCATGCGTTCATAATATACATTGCCTACGGCTTTAGGTGTAGGGCATGGCTCGATGTCGATGATGAGTACCGCATTGCTGATATCCGTATCGAAGTGAGTATGTATATAATGTGCTCCTTCCTGACCGAGATAATAGATAATCTGATTGTTGACATATACCTCGTACTTATCTCTAGATCCCTTGAAAAGCGGGTTCTTTAAGTCTTCTTCCAATCCCATTTCATAGCCAATATCCGATACGCCCAGATAGAGATGACCGCCCTCGGCATTGAGAAAGGCACATATTTCCTGCATAATCTTGACGGTTTGTGCCTGCACATCCACTCGCATCGAGTTTTCCGGATAGATGATGGAGGTCTTGAACTCGGTATGGAAATCTTCCTTGCCATAGTTCTTCTTGTTGGATGATGACTTGTGGAGTTTCAGGAGTGCTCGAATCTTGTCGAGGATATCACCGGCTTGGGTGAGAAGTCCCGATTTCTTCACGAAGTTATGAGAGAGCACGAGCGATGCAAGTTGCTGCAGGTGTGGATCTTCTGTAAGACAGCTCCAATGGTACAGTTCTTCGTAGTGTTCCTCGCTATCCAGACAACCGATGATGCGCAACTGCATAAAGTCGTGTCGAAGGATGGCATTGCGTTCAAACAATTCCGGTTCCTTTTCGGCGATATGCTCTATTTTGTTGATATCTACCTTGTCTAGTGTTGCAAAGTCGTTGAGCACCTCCAGGAGCGTAAGTCGGCTATCGTAATAACTGGTTCTCTCCTTGCTGTCGAGCATGATGGCGAGAAGTCGGCAGAAGTTGAGATAGTTGTATGCCTTGATCTTGTCTTCTTCTATGGTGGCTTTGGCATCTATGATGTTCATCATTTCCGATACATATACTTTCTCTATAGGCATTGCATTAGCCAATTCATCCTTTTCATTCTTTGGATTATATACCTCATGTGCTGCATACCCCAGCATCAGCTGATGGAAAGCATCGGCGAGACTGAATCGGCTTTCCGGTGATTCCCGCAGGAAGGTACCATTGAGATAACCATTGGTTCCTTCCGTGATATTATCCACTTCTATCACCATACCTTTTTTCAAATCATCGAGAGTCATGCCTGGGGCAGGGCATACGGAAACAGAAAAGCCTTCGCTGCTTACGGCAGGAACACGAGGCACGTCGGGTACCTGATTGAAGAGCAGACAGGTGAGGCGAGAGTTATAAAACAGATCGTTTACCCGAACGTCGTCTGCGTATTCGCTGATCATATCGCGCATGGCAAAGACATAACTTCCATCATTGTTGACTTCTTTTACGTAAGCATGTAACAAGAGGGGCATCCCTTGATATTCAAACGATTGAGTGTTGATGTCGCCAGGGAAGAAAGGTACAACATCGTTTAATACGTCTAACGTTCCCACTCCCTCACAACCTTCTTCTACTACTTTGCACTCAAATAAGAACTGTCCTGCCAATTGCTTGGTTACGATGATGGTTGTTTCATCATCTATATAGAGTTTTCTATTTTGTTTTTTCGAAGACTTACGCTTTTTGGAGAACAGAGAAAGGTTGATGTATTCCCACAGCTCCTTATAGTGTTCGATGGTTGTACCTACTTTTCCACGCAGTTTTACCGGTGGCTTTTCGTCCAGGCGGATGGAAAGTCCATGCCATAATCCCATACGTGACGAGAGAGGCATATATACATTCTCTTTATCCAAATCCCTTGGCTGTATGGTGATAGCTTGCTCGTTGATGGTGAGAAGGGTTGTTTCATTCTCATATTTGGCAGGTTCAAAACTCTCCACGGTTTCATTGTCCTGTTGAGAGCAGAGCATATTGGCGAGGACGAATGCGTCGTCGCTGTTGAAAGGAAGAGCAGCATTGAATTCTGCCGGGGTGAAGAGAGAAAGGAATGCTTTCTGGAGAGTCTTGTTTGGGTCGCTTACATTCATCAGCGAAACCAAGCGATAGAGCAATGCCTGATTCAATGAATTATCGTAAATCTTATGTGATGCATGACGTCCCAGTATCAGTTCGATGGTCAATACCTGAATCATGGTTTCCTTGGTTGTAGCATCGCTGGAAAGTCTATCTGTCTGGTGATAGATATTCTCTACATAGCCTTGTAGCAGTTTGAGCCATTGCATCTGAAAGGGTTTTCTGTTCCAGAGATATACCTGCTGGCTGCGTAGGGTGGTCAGGATAGACGTGATGAGTTTTTCCATGATCGAAAAGTCGAGCATGAAGATACATTGCATGATGCAGAACTGCTTGCGTGGATGGTAGATGTAGGCGCAGGTAGATAGAGTAGAAAGAATCTGGCTGATGGTTTGTTCGGCCTTTCCCTCTCTTAATATTCTGATGGCTTGAATGTAGTAAGATATCAGTTCGATAATATCGGTAAATCGCTGTTCGAGCAGCATACGCTCGGCTTCCTTGCATCGGGGCAGGAGAAACTCTCCCTGTAGCGTTTCGATGCATTGGGAATGGATTTGCAGGAGTAATGTCTGTAATTCATCTTGGCTGAGATGGTTGGAGATGCCAGCTATCCATCGGTGGCACTCCAGGTCGAAGATGTCAGAAGGAGTATCTCCGAGCATCAGATTTCTGAATTCTGGGGTGTTCCAGTTTTCATCGCCTATGATTTCACGAAAGTCTTTATCTGAAAGTGAAAATTCCGACTTGTCGGCGCCCAATACTTCTACGAGTTGTACCTCCATGTATTTCTGTCGGAACTTCATCACTCTGCATCTTACTCTAGGAGTGAGCGCTGCATTGATGATGGTATCCCTTTTCAACATAGCCGTGAAGCCGTATTCGTCTTCCAGATGATAGAAATCGCCTAATGTCATCTTGATCTTGAAATCCACCTCATCATTTTCCTTATAATGTTTTCTCATGAGATGTTCTATGTTCTGGGAAATGAAAACCTTGCCTAGATGGGTTGTAATCATCAGACAGTCAAGTGTCTTAGGGGCGGGTTGCCTCCTTTGGAAGTCAATCTGTCCTACCTTGTAAATTCTGTTTTCTACTTCGATGACGAACTTATGTTCTTCTTCATCAATGCGCAGAACCTTTGCCTTGATATTCTTGTAATTATTCATATAGAATGGTTTTTTGTGATATGATGTTATAATAATACTGCAAAGATATATATATTCTGTGAATTTTCTGTATTTTCTCGTTAAAAAAACTCTAATTTTAACAAAGCATAAAAAGTTGGTATAACGTATGATGCTATGAATATTTTTTTGTATATTTGCATTTTCGATAAAACATTAATAAACTAGAGACGATGAAAGCATTTACATATATTAAAAAAGGAGAATTCGCTTTTGTTGAGAAAGCGAAACCTACCATCAAGGATGCCAAGGATGCTATAGTGAGAGTAACAATGAGCAGTATCTGTACCAGCGACCTGCATATCAAGCATGGTTCAGTGCCTCGTGCCGTACCTGGTATTACCGTGGGGCATGAGATGGTGGGGGTAGTAGAAGAAGTAGGCGAGCAGGTTACCCATGTGAAGCCGGGCGATAGAGTTACGGTGAATGTGGAGACTTATTGTGGCGAATGCTTCTACTGCCAGCATGGATACGTAAACAACTGTACTTCTCCTCACGGTGGCTGGGCGTTGGGGTGCAGGATAGATGGCGGCCAGACGGAATATGTCAGGGTTCCGTATGCCACTACCGGATTGAATAAGATTCCTGATACGGTAAGCGATGAGCAGGCACTCTTTGTAGGCGATATTCTTGCCACTGGATTCTGGGCAACCCGAATCTCGGAAATTAAGGAAGACGATATGGTTCTCATTATCGGAGCAGGTCCTACGGGAGTTTGCTGTTTGCTCTGTACCTTACTGAAGAATCCTGGAAAAATCATTGTTTGCGAGAAATCTGAAGCCAGAAGAGCTTTTATTCGGGAACATTATCCGCAGGTTCTTGTGGTTGAACCGGAAGATTGCGAAACTTTCGTCAAGGAACAGAGTTTGCATGGTGGAGCCGATGTCGTGATGGAGGTAGCTGGTGGTTCAAATACATTCCAGCTGGCATGGAAGTGTGCCCGTCCTAATGCCATCGTTACCATTGTAGCTATGTATGATAAGCCCCAGCTGCTTCCGCTTCCTGATATGTATGGCAAGAATCTCATCTTCAAGACGGGTGGAGTAGATGGCTGTGATTGTGAGGAAATCCTGAGCTTGATAGCACAGGGCAAGATAGATACCACTCCTCTTATTACCCATCGTTTTCCGTTATCCAGAATAGAGGAAGCTTACGATGTGTTTGAGAATAGAAAAGATGGGGTTATCAAGGTAGCCCTTTATTGAGATTTCATATAAATTGAAATCTCGCATAAATTGAAATTTCATATAAAAACAGGGCGCAAGCTATTCCTGTTACGGAAAAAGCTTGCGCCCTTGCTATATTAACTTATGAGTAAATGAGCTTTTCTAAGATTAGAACTTATAGATAGCGCCAAATGAGATGTTGGTTGCATCTGCATCAACACCGAATGTAGATGAACTCTTGCCCTCTTCTGGAGAATAACCTCTGTATCCGAGGAAGCCAATCTTAGAGATGAATTCAACATGCTTTGTAAGTTTAACAGCCAAACCTGGCTTGATGCCTACCTCGTAGAAGTCGCCACCGCCCTTGCTTACACTGCCATAGCCAATAGTACCCTCGAAGAAGAGATCAACTACCTTACTCTCTACTGCTGCATAGCGTACGTAAGGAGCAATTGTGAAGGTAGTAGCATCGCCAACAGGAGAAATCTTGCAAACTTCGCCCTTCTGGATACCTACCTCGATACCGGCATCCCACTTGTTGTTGAACTGGTAACCAATCTCTGGGATGAGCTTGTAAGCAGTCTTGCTGTCACCATCACCGATCTTGTTGCTAGAGATACCAGCAGTACCACCGATGTAAACCTGTGCGCTTGCGCAAACAGAAACGAGAGCCATCATAAGGCTCAACATAATCTTCTTCATAATTAATCTTTTAAACCGAAATTAATACTTTATTTCTTTTCTTTTATTGGAATTCCGTGGGCAAAGGTATAGGAAATATGCGAAAAACAAGAATAGTTTATCTGGTTTTCTTGTAAAATATGGGAATTTGTTGATTTAAATCAAAAAACGTGGTTATGTGACGACTGTTTCTTCCAATATCTATGAGTAAGTAGGTTGATGATAACTTCCTGATTTCTAGAAAGAAAAAATCCTAACTGCTTATTATCAAGCAGTTAGGATTTTCTTCGGTGCGCCTGATAGGACTCGAACCTACACGGCCTGAACCACTAGATCCTAAGTCTAGCGCGTCTACCAATTTCGCCACAAGCGCATTTGTGAGTGCAAAGATACAATAAATATTTGAATAAAAAGAAGAAATGAGCAGAAAAAAGCGGGTTTGTTTGTTTTTTACGAGAAATAATGGTACTTTTGCAGGCAAACTGAAAATAATCATGATGAAAAAAATGAATTATACAATAAAATTATAGTAACAATGAATACAAAGAATCTATTATTGTTGGCATCTCTTGTTTTTGCGATGCCATTGTCTGCTCAGAGTCCTCTGGAGGATTTCAAGCGAGACATTACGCTTTCGGGTAGTAACTATGTGGCTTATCGTGGACCTCAGAAGCAGTTAACTCCGGCGCCTAAGGGCTATAAGCCTTTCTATCTGAGCCACTATGGCCGTCATGGCTCCCGCTATATGATTGGCAAGCAGGCGTATGATGTGCCTTATTTCTCCCTGTTGAAGGCGAAGCAGGAAGGTAAGTTGACTGCCAAGGGTGAGGAAACACTGGCTAAGGTGAAGCTGATTCGTGAAGAGGCAAAGGGACGTGATGGCGAGTTGACTCCATTGGGAGCTCTCCAGCATCAGGGTATTACCAAGCGAATGATGGAAAGATTTCCTGAGATCTTTGCCGGTAATACGAATATTGAGGCACGAAGCACGGTGGTGATCCGCTGCATCCTCTCTATGGAGAATGGCTTGCATCAGTTGCTTCGCATGAATCCTAAGCTCCATATCTTCCATGATGCCAGCGAGCATGATATGTACTATATGAATCAGGGAGATAGATACTTGGATAGCTTGAAGAATTCTGTGGGCAGAAAGGTGGTGCAGGAGGAGTTTTCCAAGAAGCATGCCTGCTATAGCCGAGTGATGCAGGAACTTTTCAACGACCCGGCTTGGGTGAAGCAGAATATCAACCAGAGCGACTTGAACAGAAAGCTTTATGAGATGGCTAGCTCTATCCAGGGTACCGAGTTGAGAGGTAAGGTTTCGCTTTATGATCTCTTTACTGAGGAGGAGCTGTATCAGAATTGGGTAAGTACCAATATCTGGTGGCAGATGGCTTATGGCAATTCTCCTTATACGGGCAATGTTCAGCCATACTCCCAGCGTAATCTTCTGATGGATATCATCGAGAAGGCTGATAGCTGCATCGCTCTTCCGCATCCGGGTGCTACCTTGAGATATGGCCATGATACGATGGTTACTCCGCTCACTTGCCTTCTGGATCTGAATGGATATGGCGAGGAGATCAGAGATCCTGAGAGAATTGCTTCTCAATGGTTTGATTATAAGATTACTCCGATGGCTACCAACCTTCAGTTTGTATTCTATCGCAACAAGGCAAATGATGTGCTGGTGAAGGTATTGCTCTGCGAGGATGAAGCTACGCTTCCTATCAAGAGCGATGTGGAGCCTTATTACCACTGGAATGATTTCAAGGCTTATTGCCTGGAGAAACTGAAGGGGTATAAGAAATAAAGCCTTGCTGGACAGGCGATGGAATCGCCTGGAACGGGGGCGAGGAGGGAGACATGGAGGAGGCTATTCGCTGAAACGCGAAATGCCGAGATGATGCAGAAACGCTGAAACGCAGAGTTTATGGTGAAACGCTGAAACGCGAAACGCGGAAAATGGCGAAAGCTCAGAGTATTTAGTATAAGAATAATAAAAGGGAGTTTAAGGTTATTGATGCCTTAAACTCCCTATTTTTATTTTTGGGTTCCAATTCTTTTGGAGCTTTATCCTTTTTTTCGGGGTGAGCTTCTTTTGGAGCTTTATCCTTTTTCGGGGATGAGCTTCTTTGGAGCTTTATCTCCTTCTCATCTTTTATTGCTTCGATAACCAATCTTTGTCTTTCTGATCTTCTTCGAAATCTTTTTCTGAGAAGAGATTGGTTTGACCGGTCAGTTCATCTATTACCTGCTGCTCGCTTTTTCCAGCATCAGGATCGAGATTCTCTTCAGCTTCTGCATTCTTGCCTGTGCCTTCCGAATCGCCGGTTGTATCTTCTGCATCAGAATCATCTTCTGCTGGAGGTTCCGGGAATCTTGTCGGCTCCAGTTCCTCGATGCTTTCCAGCTTCCATGTCGTCAGGCGCTTACCCTTTGCCTTGAAACTCTTCTGGGCGATGAATTGCTCAGCATCGATTTCCTCGGCTGGTCGGATGGCATCCACACCACCATAGGTAACCTTGAGGCGAGGGAATGGGGTATCGGTGAGCAGGATGAGCTTGCTGTTCGGATTCTCTCCCAGGCAGTTCTGGTGGCGCTTGGTGGCATCCATCGTAAATCGCTTGATGTATGGATATCCCTCGTTGTCGGCATCATAGAGAATCGCCGTCCATATCTTGTGCTCGTCCCATTTCTCCAATCTCAGGATGTTGTCCTCGTAATGGTTGTTCACATCGAAGTTGGTGATGTAGAATTCGCCGTTGTCGAGTACTACCAGGATAGAGTCATCATCGTTGAATTCTCCCAGGAATCTGCCGTTCTCATCATAGTTGATGCGGTTTACATCCGGGTCGAACCAGACCTTTCTTCCTCCTAGGGTGCTGTGTCCGTGGCTCTTCAATCCGATGCGGCGGATGGTTCGCTTGGTGAGCAGGTTGCCCTTGGCAGCACGTCCCTTGATGAGGATTTCAGAGAAATCTTTCTCCAGGAAGATGCTCTGTCGCTTCTTGCTCAGATCAGGTTCCATTGTCACCTTGATGATTTCCGCTTCACCGTTAGGGTTGGCGGTGAAGTAGATGATGCGGCTTCCCGGTGTGCCCTGGGTGATATCGTAGAGCTTATCGCGCGTCATGGCGGTTACGTTGAATCGCTTGATGAAGTAGTCGCCCTGCTTGCCATCGCGATATACGCAGTTGTAGATGGTTCGCTTGTCGTTTTTCTTGAACACCTGTACGTGGAGGATGTTCTTACCCACGAATATCTTGTCGGCAACCTTGGTTACCTTGAATTTTCCATCCTTGTAGAAGATGATGATGTCGTCGAGGTCAGAGCAGTTGCATACGAATTCATCCTTCTTCAAACCTGTACCTACGAAACCTTCCTGTCGGTTGATGTAGAGTTTCTGGTTGGCTTCCACGACCTTGGTCACCTCGATGGTATCGAAGTTTCTGATTTCGGTTTTTCTAGGATGCATCTTTCCGTACTTGCCCTTGAGATACTCAAACCAGTTGATGGTGACATCGGTCATATGGGCAAGGTCGTTTTCTATTTCAGCCAGTTCTGCCTTGATCTTCAGCAGGAGGTCATCCGCCTTATCCTTATTATATTTCAGGATTCGCTGCATCTTGATTTCCAAGAGCTTGAGAATGTCGTCGCGTGTGATGTCGCGGTGGAAGGAGTATTCCACGTTTCCCTTGCCGTCGATATTGGCGGTGAAAATCTGATCCTTGAACGGCTCCAGCTTGGAGTAGATGAATGCCACTACCTCGTCCTGACTCTTGCTCTGCTCGAACTTGCGCTCCTTGTAGATGCGCTCCTCTATGAAGATGCGTTCGAGCGAGGAGAAGAAGAGCTGCTCTTCCAGCTCGCCCTTTCGGATCATCAGTTCGCGTCGGAGTAATCCCATGGTGCGGTCAACGCTATGTCTGAGCACATCGCTCACGGTGAGGAACTTCGGCTTGTTGTCCTCGATGACGCAGCAGTTAGGCGATATGTTGATTTCGCAGTCGCTGAAGGCATAGAGGGCATCCATCGTCTTGTCCGAAGAAGTGCCCGGTGCCAGATGCACGAGGATTTCCACGTTTGCCGATGTAACATCATCCACCTTTCTTGCCTTGATCTTTCCCTTTTCTACTGCCTTGGTGATGGAGTCGATGAGGCTTCCGGTGGTTTTGCTGAATGGTATCTCGCTGATTACGAGAGTCTTGTTGTCGAGTTTGTCAATCTTGGCTCTCACCTTCAGTACGCCTCCTCGCTGTCCGTCGTTGTATTTGCTTACGTCGATGGCGCCTCCTGTAGGGAAATCCGGATAGAGCTGGAAGGGTTCTCCCTTGAGGTAGTGGATGGCAGCATCGCAGAGGTCGTTGAAGTTATGCGGTAGTACCTTGCTGCTCAAACCCACGGCGATACCCTCGGCACCTTGTGCCAGGAGCAGCGGGAATTTGGCTGGCAGAGTGATAGGTTCCTTGTTTCTGCCGTCGTAGGAGAGTTGCCAGTCGGTGGTTTTAGGGTTGAATACCACATCCAGGGCAAATTTCGAGAGTCGTGCCTCAATGTATCGGGGAGCGGCAGCACGGTCGCCGGTGAGTATGTTACCCCAGTTACCCTGTGTGTCGATGAGCAGGTCTTTCTGTCCCATTTGCACGAGTGCATCTCCGATGGATGCGTCTCCGTGAGGGTGGAATTGCATCGTATGTCCCACGATGTTAGCCACCTTGTTGTATCTTCCGTCATCCATGCGCTTCATGGAGTGGAGGATGCGTCGCTGTACGGGTTTCAATCCGTCTTCGATATGAGGCACGGCTCGCTCCAGGATCACATACGATGCATAGTCGAGGAACCAGTTCTGATACATTCCGCTGAGGTGATGTACGGCAGAAGCATCAAAACGGTTCACCGGCTTGTAGTCGGAGTGTTCCTGAGGCGTATTTTCCTCATTTATCTCGTTTTTATCTTTAATTTCGTCGCTCATATGTAGCTTTTAATACTTATTTTATTAATTTATGGCAAAAATACAACAATTTTTCGAGAAAAAAGAGTATCTTTGCCGAAAATTTGAAAAAAATAAGATTTAATCATGGCACAGGAAGATGTTTTTAAGAAAATTGTAAGCCATTGCAAGGAATATGGCTTCGTGTTCCCAAGTAGTGAAATTTATGATGGCTTGGCTGCCGTTTACGACTATGGTCAGAACGGTGTTGAGCTCAAGAACAATATCAAGCAGTACTGGTGGCAGAGTATGGTATTGTTGCACGAGAACATTGTAGGTCTCGATGCAGCTATCTTCATGCACCCTACTGTATGGAAGGCTTCCGGTCACGTTGATGCCTTCAATGACCCATTGATTGATAACCGCGATTCAAAGAAGCGTTATCGTGCCGATGTGCTCATCGAGGATCACATGGCTAAGTATGAGGAGAAGATTGCCAAGGAGATTGCCAAGGCTCAGAAGCGTTTCGGCGATAGCTTTGATGAGGCTCAGTTCCGTGCAACTAATCCTCGCGTTCTGGAGAACCAGAAGAAGTTTGATGACCTCCATGCCCGCTATACTGAGGCTATGCAGGGTCCTAACCTCGAGATGCTGAAGCAGATTATCGAGGATGAGGGTATCGTTTGCCCTATCAGCGGTACCAAGAACTGGACAGACGTTCGTCAGTTCAACCTGATGTTCTCTACCCAGATGGGTGCGGCAAGCGATGCTACAAGCAAGGTATATCTCCGTCCTGAGACTGCTCAGGGTATCTTCGTAGATTATCTGAGCGTTCAGAAGACCGGTCGTATGAAGTTGCCATTCGGTATCTGCCAGATTGGTAAGGCATTCCGTAACGAGGTAGTTGCCCGTCAGTTCGTATTCCGTATGCGTGAGTTCGAGCAGATGGAGATGCAGTTCTTCTGCCAGCCTGGTACTGAGATGAAGTGGTTTGAGTATTGGAAGAAGGTTCGTCTGGCTTGGCACGAGGCTCTCGGTATGGGTAATGAGAATTATCGTTACCACGATCACGAGAAGTTGGCTCACTATGCCAATGCTGCTACCGACATCGAGTTTAAGATGCCATTCGGTTTCAAGGAGGTAGAGGGTATCCACAGCCGTACCAATTTCGACCTTTCTCAGCACGAGAAGTACAGCGGCCGTTCTATCAAGTACTTCGATCCTGAGAAGAACGAGAGTTATGTACCTTACGATGTAGAGACCTCTATCGGTGTTGACCGTATGTTCCTCAGCGTGATGTGCCACTCTTACTGCGAGGAGAAGCTTGAGAATGGTGAGACACGTGTTGTTTTGCGTTTGCCAGAGGCTTTGGCACCTGTTAAGTGTGCTGTGTTCCCATTGGATAAGAAGTACGGTTTGCCAGAGTTGGCTCATGAGATCGTAGATGAGTTGAAGTTCCACTTCAATACCCACTATGGCGATCCTAAGGATTCTATCGGTAAGCGTTATCGCCGCCAGGATGCCATCGGTACACCATTCTGTATCACCGTTGACCACGAGACACCAAACGACCACAAGGTTACTCTGCGTTATCGTGATACCATGGAGCAGGAGCGTGTAGCTATCTCTGATCTCCGCAGCATCATCGAGGAGCGCGTAAGTATTACTAGCGTATTAAAGAAACTTGGTAATGAAATTAAGAATTTCTAAATATCTCTTCTTGCTCGTGATGGCAGTGTTCGCACTGTCATCATGCAGCGAGGACGATAACACCGTAGATGAGTATGCCAACTGGCAGCAACGCAACGAGCAGGCTTTTGCTGATACGCTGGCGTATGCCGAGGCGCAGATGGCTGCCGGCAGCACCGAATGGAAGGTGATTCGCAACTGGTCGCTCCAGAACCAGACGCCTAACAAGGATGTGACTGGTATGGATGTTCCACTTTCCTATAAGAAGGCCGATCACATCGTGGTTCGCGTGTTGAAGGAAGGCAAGGGCAGCGGATGCCCTATGTACACCGACTCTGTGAAGGTGAGCTATCTGGGCAGATTGCTGGGCACTGATACTTATCCTGCAGGTTATGTATTCGATAAGACCTTCGAGGGTACCTACGACAAGGCCACAGCTCAGGTAACTACCAATTTGGCAAGTGGCTGGATAGATGGTTTTACCACCGCCGTGCTCAATATGCACATCGGCGACCATTGGCTGGTGTATATCCCATATCAGCTGGCTTATGGTTCTACCCAGAGTTCGAGTAGCGTAATCCCTGCCTATTCCATGCTTCGCTTCGAGATTGTGCTCGACAGCTACTATCGCCCGGGTCAGGTAATACCGGGTTCCAGAGCTGCTGCCCAGGCACTCAAGGGAGAATGGATTACTGAGTAGGATTTTTGGGGGATTTACACCTTATTATATATAGGTGATAGAATAGGAGCGTTCCTAGGATTGCCATCTGATGGCATTCTTAGGAACGCTTTGTGTTAACATACCTTTTTGATGTGTTAACAAGTGTTTGTGTTCGCGCACAAAATGCTATCTATATTAAAAAAATGTTAGTTTTCTGCATTTTTTCGGGTAAAAACATTGCAGTTTCAGAAAATAGTTGTACCTTTGCATCAGAAAAAATAAGTTTTAGGTTTTTAGTTAGGTAATAGATTTTATTAGGTTTAGTTGTTAGGTAAAGTTAAGATTGTTGTTCATTGGTTTATTGGTTTTAGTTAAGGTAGTTAGAAAAGATTGTTTATTCAAGGACGACAGGTGTTAGTTAAGGTAAGAATAAGATTGTTTATTCAGTGACGACAAAAAACAGTACTGTTCCGCTCTGCGGAAGTTAAGTTTTGGGAAAAACAAAGGTACGAAATTTATAAAATTAAATAAAAGGTGGCGATTCCTTCTCGGAGTCGCCATTTTTTCGTTAACACAATTAATAAGAGAAAAATATGTTATTCAAGAATAAGACAGATTATCTGATGGAGTCGATACGCGAGGGTAGGGCGATGGCTCATAGCGAGAAACTCAATCTCATCGTGGGGTTGAGTATCCCCTCCATGCTGGCACAGATTTCCACCGTGATGATGTTCTTCATCGATGCATCCATGGTGGGGCATCTGGGTGCTGAGGCTTCGGCTAGTATCGGACTCATCGAGTCAACTACCTGGCTCATTGGTAGTTTGCTCAGTGCGGCAGCTACCGGTTTCTCGGTACAGGTGGCTCATTTCATCGGAGCCAACGATTTCGTGAAGGCTCGCCAGGTATTCCGCCATGCCCTGATATGCGGTTTGGCGTTCAGCCTTTGTGTTACCCTGGCATGTGTAGGTGTGCATTCCCATCTGCCTTATTGGCTGGGTGGCGGTGCTGATATTGCGGGCAATTCCTCGCAGTATTTTCTGATATTCGGTTTGGCGTTGCCCTTCGTGTTCCTGTATCATATCTCCGAGATGATGCTCAAGTCGGCAGGCAACATGCATACTCCGAGTGTGATGGCGGTGTTGATCTGCCTCTGCGATGTGATGTTCAATTACCTCTTCATCTACATCATGAAGATGGGCGTAGTGGGAGCTGCCTGCGGCACGGCGCTTGCCTATATCTGCATCTCGCTGCCTAATCTCTACCTCACGGCATGCCGGAACCGGATTCTCAATCTGCGTCAGGACAAGGAACCTTTCCGATGGGTGAAGGAATACGTGCACCATGCCTGCAAGATCAGCATCCCGATAGCCATACAGAATATCCTGATGAGCGGTGCGCAGATCGTGAGCACCATGATTGTGGCACCATTGGGCAATATCGCCATAGCTGCCCACTCGTTTGCCATCACCGCCGAGAGCCTCTGCTATATGCCGGGTTATGGTATCGGTGATGCCGCCACCACCCTGGTGGGTCAGACGCATGGAGCCGGACGTACCGATCTCTGCCGCAATTTCGCTTATATGACGGTAGGCTTGGGCATGTGCGTGATGGCATTGATGGGAGTGGTGATGTATGTCTTTGCCCCCGAGATGATAGGTGTGCTGTCGCCGGTGGAGAGCATCCGCGAGCTGGGTACTACCTGCCTTCGCATCGAGGCGTTTGCCGAGCCTTTCTTTGCAGCGAGCATCGTCACCTATTGTGTCTGCGTGGGAGCGGGCGATACCCGCAAGCCAGCCGCCATCAATCTGGGTACCATGTGGCTGGTGCGCCTCACCCTGGCTTATGCCCTTTCCAAGAGCTATGGCTTGGAGGGAGTATGGATAGCGATGGCTACGGAGCTTACCCTCAGAGGCACGCTTTTCCTCATCCGTCTTTACCGCGGTTCGTGGATGAAAAGCTTCCAATGTTAGTTTTATGTTAAGATTTGCAGGTATTGGGGAAGATAATCTCCCAAATGCTTGCAAATCTTTTTTATTTTGTGTATTTTTGCAAACGGAATATTTGAAACAAGTAATTTATAAATCAATAGCAGATGAAACTAAGAAAGATTTTTGCAGCGTTTCTGCTGTGTTTATCTGTGGGAAGTGCGATGGCACAGATGCCGGCCATTCCTGTGGATAAGAATGTGAAGATTGGTCATCTCGACAATGGATTGACTTACTACATTCGTCACAACAGTTATCCTGAGCATGTAGCCAGCTTCTACATCGCCCAGAAAGTGGGTTCTATCAATGAGAACGATGATCAGCGCGGTTTGGCTCACCTCCTCGAGCACCTCGCCTTCAACGGTACCGATCACTTCAAGGGTAACTCTCTCCAGGATTACCTGCAGAGCATCGGCGTGGAGTATGGTAGAAATCTCAATGCCTATACCAGCGTAGAGAAAACCGTATATTACTTCACCGATGTACCTACTACCCGCCCTACAGCCGTAGATTCATGCATGCTCATCCTCAAGGATTGGAGCAACGGTATCTCTCTTACCGAGGATGCCATCAATGACGAGCGCGACGTGGTACACAATGAGTACCGTATGCGCATCGTAGGTCAGCAGCGCATGATAGAGCGCTCATTGCCAAAGCTCTATCAGAACAACAAGTATGGCTACCGTTTCCCTATCGGATTGATGAGCGTCATCGACGGCTGCAAGCCGGAAACCCTGCGTACTTACTACCGCAAGTGGTATCGCCCAGACAATCAGGCAATCATCATTGTGGGTGATGTGGATGTCAACCATATCGAGAACAAGATCAAGGAGCTCTTCTCGGGTATCAAGGTGCCTGCCAATGCCGCTAAGATAGAGCCGGTGGAAGTAGCCGATAATGATACAGCCATCTATGTAATCGACAAGGACAAGGAGCAGCAGTATGATCTCTTCAATATCTTCATGAAGCATCCAGCCATCCCTAATGCGATGAAGGGCGACATGAGCTATCTCATGAAGGGATACATGGACAATGTGATTACCTCTATGCTGGGTGCACGCTATGCCGAGATTGCCCAGGAAGCTGACTGCCCATTCCTTCAGGCAGGTGCCGACGACGGCGACTTCCTGCTCTCTTCTACCAAGGGTGCCTTCAGTCTTATCGGTGTGGCTAAGCCAGGTAAGGTAAAGGAGGCTTATGCAGCCGTATTGCGCGAGGCAAAGCGCATGCACGACTTCGGATTCACCGCCACTGAGTATCAGCGTGCCAAGGAGGAGTTCCTGAGCCGGGTAGATAAGACGCTTGCCAACAAGGATAAGATGAAGAACGAGCAGTTTACCACCCAGTATGTGGATCACTTCATCTCCAACGAGCCGATTCCATCGGTAGAGGACGAGAGTCAGATCTACAAGATGGTAGTACCTCAGTTGCCATTGGAGGCCATCAATGCCTATGCCAAGCAGCTGGTTTGCCAGAGCGATACCAACCTGGTATCGATGGTGCTGATGCGTGAGGCAGAGGGTGCCGTTTATCCTACCGAGAAGGAGCTTGCCGACGTAGTGAAGCAGGTGCGCTCAGAGAAGCTGGAGGCATACGTGGACAACGTGAAGCAGGAGCCATTGATGGCTCAGTTGCCTAAGGCTGGCAAGATCAAGAAGACCATAGAGAACAAGCAGCTGGGTTACAAGCAGCTTACCCTTTCCAACGGTGCCAAGGTGGTATTGAAGAAGACCGATTTCAAGGATAATGAGATTCTCTTCGCTGCCAGTGCTAAGGTGGGTTACTCAGCTTTGGAGAAGAGCGATTACCCTAGCATCATGCTGATGACCGAGGCTTGGGGTGCCAGCGGTTTGGGCAGCTTCTCAAGCACCGAACTCGAAAAGGCGCTCGCAGGCAAGCAGGCAGGTGTATCATTCACTGTCAGCCCTTATACCCATGGACTTTCCGGAAATTCTACTCCTAAGGACGTGGAGACTCTGATGCAGCTCATCTATCTCAAGATGACCGCATTGAGCAAGGACGAGAAGTCGTTCAAGAATCTTCAGAATACCTATGCTACCATATTGGCTAACCAGAGCAACAATCCTAACATGGTATATCAGGATTCATTGCAGAGCACCCTTTACCTGGGCAGCAAGATTGGCCGCATTCCTACTTCTGATGAGATCAAGGCCATCAACTACGATCGCCTGATGGCACTTGCCAAGGAGTATTATGGCAATGCCAAGGACTTCACCTTCTATTTCGTAGGCAACTACGATGAGAAGACCCTCCTTCCGCTTATCGAGCAGTATATCGCCAGCTTGCCAAACAATGGCTTCAAGCTGAAGAACAAGGAGATTCCATACGCCAAGGGTGAGGTGAAGAACAACTTTACCAAGGCGATGTCTAATCCTCAAACCCAGGCATCAGAGATCTGGAATGCCAAGCAGCCATTCTCTATGCAGACAATGGTGTTGGCAGATGTAACCTCACGCCTGCTGGAGATGCAGTATCTGCGCACCATCCGCGAGCAGTTGAGTGCAGCTTACCATGCTGGAGCCACCTTCGGCATGCTCCGCGATTTCGACGACAAGGCATCCATCAGCATCACCGCCAATGCTGGCTTGAATCCGGAGAAGGCTGATACCGCCATCACCTATTTCTTCAAGGGTGTAGAAGAGGTAGAGAAGCAGGTAGATGCTGCCGACTTGCAGAAGGTGAAGGAGATTCTTCTGAAGCAGGCAGGTGTGGATGAGAAGAACAATGGCTACTGGCTCGGCGTTCTCGCCAACTATACAGGTCTCGGTTTCGATAACTATACCGGCTATAAGGAGTTTGTGAAGAGCCTCCGTGGCGAACAGATTTCCGACTTCCTCAAGAATGTACTCCTGAAGAGCGGCAACCACATCGAGGTGATCATGAAGGCTGAGAAGAGCAAGGAATAATATCTCTGCTGGGATATCATCCCGATCAGCATAAAAATCAAAAAAGTCCCGTTGAACGATTTTACTCGCCAACGGGACTTTTTGCCTTTTTTCTCTTTGTGGTATCAAAGAGTCATTCTGAAAATAATCTTTTTACGTAATTTCCTTTCTCTCTTACGTAATTTCCTCAAGAGCACTCTCTTGCGAAAGTTACCCTTAGTCATTCTTCTTCGCCTTAGAAGCAAGTGCCTCACGGCGTTCGTTGAGAATCTCCTGGCACTTGTTCAATGCCTTGTTCTCACTCATTGTGTTGACCTTAATTAAATCATTCATAACCTATTGTGATTTGTTAACGGTGCAAAGATAGGGCTTTCTTATCATATTCGGGTACACTTTTTGAGAAATTTATGCTAATAATCGTTCTTTTTTGATGTATGTCAAAAAGATGAAACATTTATACCAATTTCTGAACGATATTTGAACCTTTTGGCATCTCTTTCGTCTAAGAAAATAACAAATAATGATGAAATAAGCAATTTTTTTTTGTTATTTGCGGAAAAAGTGCGAACTTTGCAGCGAAAAAGAAAACGCTGCATCATATAAGCAGGATGCATTTTTGAAACGAAAGTTACAATTATAATAAATAGAAAGCAAAAATGAAAAAGGTATTTTTAATGGCTGCCCTGGTGCTTGCCTGCACTTCCGGCAGCAATGTATGCGCAATGAATGAAGCTGTTCAGGAGGCTTCACTTTCAGAATTGATGCCTGTGAAGAAAACAACTAAAAAGACATCGAAGAAGACATCGAAGAAGAAAACTACTACCAGCAGCAGCTCTACCGGCAGCAGCATCATCAGTGGCATTCTGAATAATGTGATAGGTTCAGCCACCTTCTCGCAGGCAGATCTCTGCGCCCATACCTGGAAGTACAGCAAGCCGGGTTGTGCCTTCACCTCAGAGAACCTGCTGGCAAAGGCTGGCGGCGAGATTGCTGCCAACAAGATAGAGGAGGATCTGAGCAAGTACTACACCAAGTTCGGCTTCAGCAAGAGCAATACTTACTTTACCTTCAAGACCGATGGCACCTTTGCTGCCAAGATCGACGGCAAGTCGTGGAGCGGCACCTATACCTTCGATGAGAAGACGCATGCCATCCAGCTGAAGGGTTTGCTGTTGAGTGCTTCGGGTTTTGCCACCCGCACTACCAATGGCATCAGCCTTCTCTTCGAGCAGAAGAAGCTGCTCACCCTGGTCAAGACCCTGAGCAAGCTGAATCTTACCGGTAGCACTACGATGAGTGCCGTGAGCAGCATTGTGGATAACTACGATGGCGTGCGCATTGGCTTCGAGATGGCGAAGTAAGATTGATTGCAATAAAAGATTTAAGATTATTAGAAGAACGGGTATTTCTTGTACTCTTAATTAAAAACTATATTCAGCACTTTTGAACTTATGTTCAGAAGTGCTGAACTTAAGTTCAGCACTGCGGAACATAACTTTCTTAGTGGATTACAAACATTTACACTGTGAAGAAACTAATATTTCCTAGTGAGATAAAAAAGTAGTATTCGAGTTTTCTATTTCACCTCAACCTGGAGAGGATTCTTCAATGCATCCAGGTAATCCTTGATGCGGATCTGCCATTCGGCATAGCTCCTTACATCATATTTGCTCCATGCAGCACCGAAGTAATAGCTGTACTTCTCCTGGTTCTTCAAGTCACGTTTCAAGCCGAGGGCATGGCCGGTGGCGCCATCGTGCTTCTTGTCGAAGAGCTGGTAGTAGGTGTGGTCGATGCCTTCTGGGAAGAGTACGCCCACGAAAACCTGCGAGTTGTTCACCTCGATGTTATCCGTAGGGTCGGCATAGCTAACGTAATCCTTGGCGAAGGTCTTCGTCTCCGTATCTTCTTCGTGGATAGGGAAACCGGTGGCGAAATCGGTAGGAGTGGTCAAGCCGTCATACCATACGGTCATCTTGTTGAAGTTGCTGCCCTTGTCGAGCGAGATGATGCGGTGCTCCACCACGTTCTTCATATCGCCTATGGTAGATGGGTTGTAAGTCAGCTCTACGGTGAAGCGGAGCGGACCATTATCCAGAATCTTATAATTCTTATAGCAGTAAGGCAGAACCTGGTTCTTGCCCACCATCAGGCTTGGTGCACCCAATCCCAGGGTAGCGCCCACGCGATAAGGGTCGAGGCCGTTGCCATGGTCGAGATGGAAGGAGGTGAGGATCTCCGTCTCGTCATCGTTCTTGCGGTTGCCGATCATATCCTTGACGTATCGCTCGTAAACCACGGTATCAGGAGTGTTCTTCACCCAGATGTCGGTGCCGAAGGAGCGCTCGCCGGTCTTCTGAAGGGCAGGGCCATATATGCGGTAGGCACAACGGTCGTTCTCCCATGCGATATCATCCTTTCTTATTTTATAGAGAGCGCCGGTGGCATAAACCTTCTGCTGGTAAGGCTTGCCGATGCTCACGTAGTAAGTGGCAGAGCCGTGAGGGCGCACGCTGGCATCGATGAGCAGAAGTCCATCGTGAGTAATCTGCGAACCAATCTGCTGTCCTCGCTTGTTCTTTACGATATAAGCCTCTCCCTTCTTGGGGGTGGCATTGCCCAGCTTCGCCTTTACCTCGCTCATGCAGAGGGAGATGAGTTCCGTGCGGGGGGTGGAAGTTGGATTGCTAACCACGATGGTAGCTTGTGCCTTTGCCTCTTCTGCATTCTTTGCAGGGGTAGCTTGCAGGGCATGGCAGTAGTTAGAACCTGCCAATGCCAGGAGCATCATCAGGCTTCTGGCCGTGATGCCCTTCATCATTTTTCCATGAATCATTTTCATTTTGATTTGTTTGTTTTTTATTTAATACGAATGAATAGTTGAAGCTACTTAAAGCCGTAGCCAGCTTTTCCCCCTTCTGTCTCCTGTCTAGCCACCGTTCCGGGGATTTCCAATCCCCGGTCAGCAGCTATCAGTCAGCGAGCTGCGCTTTTATTCCTCTATAACGGAGATATCCATGCTGATATCCTCCTTAGGTCTATCACCACGCATGGTTTCGCAGTTCTGAATTTTCTCCACTACATCAAGACCTTCTTCCACCTCTCCAAATACGGTATATTGATTGTCGAGGAATGGAGTGCCACCCACCTCGGTGTAAGCCTTCTGCTGCTCCTCGGTAAACTTAGGGTATCCCTGTTCCTTGCAGCGCTTCTTGGTTTCATCCACCAGTTCATCCTGCAGCTTCATCAAGCCCTCGCGGTCGCGGTTGCGGCGGAAGTTCATGATTTCATCGTGGTGCTCCTTGGCAAGCTGGTTGAAGATATTCTGCTCCATCTGCATGCCCATCTGCTTCTCCATCTGCTTCAGTTCATTCTGCTTGTAGGTCTTACCCCAAACGATATAAAACTGGCTGCCGCTGCTCTCACGCTCAGGGTTCACCTCATCGCCCAGGCGGGCAGCGCTCAAGGCACCACGTTTGTGGAAGAGCTGTGGATAAACGAATTCGGCAGGGATGGTGTAATCAGGTCCGCCCGTGCCCAGCATCTTGCCCTTAGGAGCGCCCTTGCTATCCGGGTCGCCACCCTGAATCATGAAATCCTTGATGACACGGTGGAAGAGTGTGCCATCGAAATATCCCTCCTTCGCCAACTTCAAGAAGTTGTCACGATGCTGAGGAGTCTCGTCGTAGAGGCGCACCTTGATGTCGCCCTCTGAAGTCTTGATTAATACTTTAGCCATAATATCTTTTTCTGTTTCTATTTTTCTTTAGAATTTTCCCATTCGTTCCACTCCTTCATTGCCTCCTGCCAGTCGGTTTGCTCACCGCTGGCGATGGCATCTTTCTGCTTCTCTGCTTCATCGCGTGCCTTATCTCTTGCACGTTTCGCCTTCATGGCTTCGATGGTGGCATCGTCGAGAATCTGGATGGCGCCACGCTTAATGGCATCCTGCAGTTCCTCCTCGCCGAAAGCCTTGCCCGGCTCATTGAAGTCAGAGATATTGAATTCATAATCCACGCGAAGGTCGTGGCGTATCAATTTCTGTTGCAAACGGTTGCCGGCATTCTTCAGGCGCAGCAACTTTCCGATTTCCTTGATTTCTCCTGCTGAGTACTTGTTTCTTCCCATTAATTATTTATTAATATTATATTTCTTTCTTTTTATTTCCTGCGTTTCAGCTATATTTCCGCCTCTACTTCCACGCCTTCTTCTGGTTCACTTCTATCAATCTGTCGAATTCGAAATCCGCCTTGATCTTATCCAGTATTCGCTTCACGATGATGTTCATCACGCTGCCCTTGCTGTAGTTCGCCGTGCACATGAAGTTCACGCGCCCCTCCTTTACCAGCTGGCAAGCCATCGCCTCCTTCTGGGGCGTATCATATACGGCGATGGAGTGGCCGCCGTGCTCCTTTACCATCTTCATGCAGGGCACATCGGTTTCTCCATCCCCGAAATAGATCATTCGCGGGAAAGGGATAGGGCGCTTGTTATCAGGAATATACTGGTTCACCCTGCTGTTGTCGCTCACCTGACGGATGCCCTTGTTGATCTTGAAGAGAAACTGCGTCTTGGTGGTATAATCCACGGCTACGGCTGGCCAGTAGGCGATGCCATCCTCATTATAGAGAAACGAGCAGGCATAGATGTTCTCGAATTCGTGGGCGATGGGTGTACCCTCTATCATCTCCTTCAATCCCGAGGAGTTGATGTAGTGCTTGATTTCCAATCCGATGCTTGCACCATATTCGTTGATGAACGAGAACCATTGCTTTACGCCACGGAAGAGCTCTACATTCCTGCCGAAGCTCTGGAAGGATTCGCGGGTGAGCGAGATATGGCTCTTCTTGGCTTCATCCAGCATCATATACATATAGGTGAGGATGCCGTTGGCATCCTTGCCCACGGCCAGTTTCCGGTTCTTATCCCAGAATTCCTCCTTCGTCTTTCCGGTTGCCTGGATGAATCCGAACTCCTGCATGTTGCCGGGAGATAATGTTCCGTCAAAATCATAAACTAGTGCTACCTGCGGTCTTTTCTTTGCCATATCCCGTTTCCTTTCCTTCTTTTACTTGAACTTGTCTTTTTCTTCTCTTGCTGGAACTTCCGCCCCTTCATAACTTGCAAATATACATATTTTTCTGCGATTAAGCGATAAGCAGATATATAAAAAAACATAAAGACACGAAAAAAAGCGTGTAAAACTCATTTTCAGAGCCTTACACGCCTTTATCTTATACTAATCTAATAACTTCTCGATGTTGAGAGGATTACTTAACCTCCTCGAATATAAACCATACCGATAATCAGTGATTTACTATTTTATGGTACAAATATGAATGCTATTTTGTAACCATAAAACAAATGAAAGCAAGCCAAATATAGATGTCTATAGTTCCATGGTTCATTTTCCATAAAAATGGATAACTAACGATAAAAATCAAATATTGCTTGTAGCAACATAAACCTGTCTATGGTATCAGCCTTTCATGTGCAACTCGGCAAAGCATCCGTTAAATGTTAAAAAAGCACCTCAAAAGCAAAGATTTCCATTACAAATGTCTTGATTCTCGATAACTTTTTTTATCTTTGTGGTCAATTATTGACAATTCTTTAAAAGAAAAGTCTATTGGTTCAATCTTAACCTCTGAATACAGCATTGGAAGATAATACCAAACTGCCAACTACGGCAGACGCTTCATTGTATAATGGGCAACCTACTGACACAGGTTCATCGTGTCCAAGTGCAAGACTTACCTCTGGCACGCCCCCCATCCCAAAAAACAAAGGTGGGGTGTCGGTAGAGAATGTGCCTGACGCAAACAAGCAATGGTTTGTTTTGAGAGTTACATATGGACGTGTTGTCAAGGCAAAGGCATTCATCGAAGCCAAAGGAATGGAATGTTATGTTCCTTTGTGCTATAAAGAGGTGAAAAAACAAGGGAAAAGGCGAATCATAACAGAACCTCTTATTTCTTCATTTGTGTTTGTCCATGCATCTATAGAGCAAATTGACTCACTTTTACAAGATAAGAGTATCAAGGTTTCTGATAATAGTCCTTTGTTGTGTTACTATTATGACCATACATCCCATTTTGAAAATGAACCAAGTAAGAATCCTCCTCTTGTTATTTCTGATGCCGCTATGGATAATTTCATTCGATTAACCTCCATACATAATCCTCATATCATCCCTGTTACTTCGGAGAATATCAAATATAAGTTAGGAGATGAAGTCGTGATAACTGATGGAGATTTTAAAGACATACGTGGTAGGGTGGCAAGAATTGCAGGACAGCAGAGAGTTTTGGTAGAACTCTTTGATGGGTGTTTGGTGGCTACGGCATATGTACCTAGGAATGCTATGCATATAGTAGCTCATTGTTGATTACATTAAGAATTGGTTTGCTCGTGTTTTATATGATAAAAGAAATATGATATGGCACATAAGATAACAATAAAAGAATATGCATGTTTAAAAGAATCTAGTATAATAGATATAGTTGATTACGCACGAGGGAAAGGAATCTCTATTCCTGATGATCCAGCATATCTGCTTGACGATTCTGTTCTTAAGCAAATAGATCCAGTGTTTTATCATAATTTGAAGTATAGGCAGATAAAGCCTGACCCTAATACTTCTAGTGGCTCGAAGGTCGTAGGAAAGATTAGTCTTGATGCACTCAAGACATCTAATACGCCCATTGGAAACGCAAGTTCTAAACCAAATGCTTTCAAGAAAAAGAAAACTCTTGAGCAAAATATAGCGGTAGTCCAATTTTTCGATAACAGAGTTAATAATTTTGGAAGAGTATTGACCAATGCTCTAGGAATAGACAATAATGATACTTCTGGCAAATTGTATGACCTCTATTTACCCAAGAGTAATTGGAATTCTATCTTATGTCCTGAAGAAGGAGATTGGATTGTCATGACCCCCAAAAGAAACAGTAGAGGTTATGTTGCTGAATATGCTAGTAGATTAACATACGATAAAGCAGGATTGATACTTTCATTTCCATACAGGGGAAAGTGGGGAAAAATAAAAGGAACAGACTTTAAAGGCGTATATCATGATTATAATGTAATAGGCCATGTCATTCGTAAAATTCTTAAAAAAGAAAAAGGAAAGGATATTATAGTTACATCGTTTATTGGGTATTTAGCTTCATTCAAAATTGATCAAATGAATAATATCATCAATGAGTTTTTGATGGATGATGAACTAACAAAACAATTGATTGTTTTATTACCTGAAATCAAGTCATATAAAACTGATAATGAAAAATATCCAAATGTTGCGAAACTTTTTGCAACAAACATAGAAAATGCTATTTTTACACAAAAAAATATACGCATATTTGAGAGCTTGCCTGTTGATTTTGACTTTACTCTTTATATGCCGCAAACAATAGAAGTTCTTGAAGAATCAGCAAAAGAGGAGACTGAAAATGTATGTGATTGGCTCAAAAAGCATCAATCCATTCTAAATATTCTTCTTGAAGAAGTCTCATCTCTTTCTATAGATTTGCAATATGCAATATCACTTGTTACTCAAAGTCAGAACATATTTCTTAATACAGATAAGCCTTGGCAAGAAACCTTCCGTTGGCTTAAAAAGAAATGCGATAAAAGTGCTTCTTCTTTCATGGCACTTTATTTCTCGGATAAAGAATATGTGTTTATAGAACAAAGCAATATAAACAAATACCTAACCTATGAGGAAAAGAAAGTATTTGTAAACAATTTAATAGCTAATCCATCTCATCATGTTGAAGTACTCAAATATTTAGCAGAAGAATTTATAGATACCGATTTTGATATTATCTGTCATTATATTGCAAATGACATTTCGTTAAATCATATTTATAATAAAATTAGCTTCTATTTAGATAAACTTGTCAAAAATGATGAAATGCAGGTTCGTGCATTCTTTGAGTTGTGTACAAAACATGCAATTCTGATAACAGATGTCATGGAATCAAAGGAATCGATGACGGATGAAATGGCTGTGGAAATGTTTGCTCAAACAGCCAATTTGGAGTATCTAAATTTAATTGAAGATTTTGATATAGTACCATTATGGTTGAATAAGCAGGATGTACATTTTGTATGCCTATTTTTGCAAAGTTGCCAAAAGGCTTTCGTTGAAGAAGAAGATAAAGAAACTATAGCAGATACTCTGATAGATATCAACAAAGAGAAATTCAAGGATGCTATAGCTTTACTATCAGAAGATGATCAATATAAAATTCTCCAATTGTGTCCAGATGACTATGCCAAAGACATTATTGTAAAGTACTTTGCATCCACAAATCTGTACAGGTTATATCTTGGGGAACAATGGAAAAAAATAAAATCACAAATACCGTATGTTTCCTTTGATTTAGAGTCGGATGGTGAGTCTATTAAGGAATTTGCTTTTAGAACAGATGAGAACACAAAAGTTTATCAAGGTGAAGAACAACTCGGTTCTCTTTTGCGTGCATTGAAGCGTACAGAGATAATTGTTGGGCATAGAATAAAGGAATGGGACATAGAAAAGGTTTTGAAAAAGAAAGGGTTTCAATCTGATGCATTCATATGGGATACTCTTGAAATTGAAATTTTGCTGAATCCTTGTCGCTATTCGTATGCACTTCATACAGGCCATACAGCACAAGAAGACACAGAATTGGTAGACCATCTATTTTGGAACCAACTGTATCGCCTTTCCAAAAATGAAGCGTTGTCCAATGAGCTTGCAAATATGCTCCCTAATAAAATCAACGAGATACTAAATACATTGCGTCAGCCTATCTTTACAGAATTCTTTAGCAAAGATTCACGTGAAGCTGGATTCTATCAAGTTTTAGTAGATATAGACAGGAAAGTTGTTTCAAAGTTGGAGGAGATTAATGACTCAAATGAAAAAACATTAATTATAGCTCCCAAACGCCTATGGTCAAGGATAGCAGAACATATTAGCCTAAGATTTGTTAAAGAGCAAGAAGATATAGACTATTTGATGATAAGCCAAGACCTTTTAAAAGCGAAACCGTTAAAGGATATATTCCTAAATATGATTTTGCATAGGTTTATTGAATTGTCAAAAACTCCAATAGTTGCGAACTTGGCTAACTATCTTCGCATGAATTATCTGACAGACGAGGTTTTATCCGATTATGTTGTTAAGTCGGAAGGAAAGGTTGATTGTGCAGATATGGACTTCATAGCTGCTAAAAACAACTTGAGCAGCTATGACCATCTATATTTTATGGGATGTGAAATAGAAAATAGAGTAAATCAATACTCATTGCCTACACTCTATTCACCTTCTGATTTTTGGAATGTGGATAGTAGTATTCCTATGCGACTTGGCGCTTCCAGTTACCTTGCTATCTCCAAAGACGAACGGCAACAACTGAGTGTATTCAATGAAGTACCGAAAGATGCAGCGAATGTATGGATAGAAAGAACTCGTCAAGGAAAGTATATAATAAGCTATAACTACGACTATCTCTTTGCAATCAAGGAAATTGAGAAAAACAAATCTAATATCAAAATTGATACAATCCCATGGCTTTCGGAAAAAACGGATGTCCGTAACATTTCTTTGATTTACAGTGAAAAGGGGCGAGGCTTTGATGCTTTGTCCAAGCGTGTGTCTGCAACATCTAGATATAGGGCAACTTATTGGACTTATCAGTTTGCATTGCTTAACCGTATACAAGAAGCAAATCAATATCCAATAATTTTCTTGCTTGACGATTCTCTTGAAATAGAAAAGGTAGAAATGTATGCTAGAGCCCAAGGTTATTACATTCCAAGCGATGGTACGTTGATTCGTAAACTTGAACTTATAGAACATCATCAACATGGAATGCTGGTGATATGCAAGGATAAGTTCTTTGAGATTATGGACTGGAGAAAAGACGTTCCTTATTGCTATGTATGGGATCATTTAGCTGTTGAAAAGCACCTGATGATGTGGCATGGGTTTGACGAGAAGAATAAGTCTTTTCTCAATGATAGCATCAGTGAGAAAAAAGCAGAAAACAATGTCGGTTCGACAAAAGACACGTATCAGTCTGCTCTACTATCTATTTGGCCCGTTTATGAATATTATTATAGCTTCATTAAAGCAAATAGTATAGAATCAACAATGTATATGCTTGATTCTTTTCTTGAAGAGTATCATTCTCTTTCATCCATAATTGGAGTTTCGTCTTACGGCATAACTAACTTATGGCAAAATGAGGATGCTTTCAAAAAGTCATTAGATGAATCCAGAGAGTTCTTTGATGATGAAGAATCAATATATAAGGATGCTGCTGATGTAGAGAGGGCTATGGAAACCATTTTGAATATTTTTGTACCAAAAGACAAAAATGGAAAGCGTGAATGGCGCCCTATTCAGAAAGAGATTCTGCCACAAATATTGTCCCGTCAAGAAAATTATCTGGTCTCACTTCCTACCGGTGGAGGAAAATCCGTATTATTTCAAGGACCAGCCCTCTATAACTCTGCATACACGAACAAACTTTCTATTGTTGTGACGCCGCTTAAAGCATTGATGCAAGACCAAGTAGATGAGTTGGGAAAGAAAGGTTTTATTTCCAATGTAGACTATCTCAATGGCGATCGTTCTTATCAAGAGATAAAGAGTATTTATCGAAAGATAAATGGAGGTGAGATAGCAATATTGTATGTCACTCCAGAACGTTTTCGCTCCAGAGCATTTCAGAATGCTCTTACTACACGTATGGCCAACGACCACGGACTAGAGTATATTGTGTTCGACGAAGCTCATTGCATCTCTCAATGGGGTATGGAATTCCGACCAGAATATCTCAATGTCATCAGAAAATGCAAAGAACTAACAAAGTCGCATGATAACATGTGCATAGCCATGTTCTCTGCCACTGTTACGGATATGATTTATGAGCAGATTAATGAACAGGTTCCAGTAAAGCGTCTTGGACAAGATAATGACCGAAAGATTTATAATCCTATACGTAACCATATAGGAATGAAGTTTAAGGAAGTACTAAACGACATTCCTCACCGTTTGCAAGAGATTGTGGATTACATTAAGAGCAATTCTATTAATCCACAAAAGAGCCGAATGCTCGTTTTCTGCAAGACAAGAATGCTATGTGAGGAAATCGCATTGATGCTTGCTGATGAGCTGCAGAAAGTTGGGGTTCTTAGCAAAGCAACAGCAAACCAGTCTGTTGGATATTTTCATGCAGGAATGGATAGTGAAGACAGAGAGGAAACATATACACGTTTTAAAGACAGTAAAGACCCTCTTTATATTCTTTGTGCTACAAAAGCATTTGGTATGGGCATGGATATACCAAATATACACTATATAGTCCATCTTATGCCACCAAGCGTGATGGAAGATTATCTTCAGGAAGTTGGACGTGCTGGAAGAAATGAAGACATGTACAAGGCGATAGGCTTCAGCGTAGATAATCCTATACCTACATTATGCTTATGTTCTAAGGATGACATAAAAAAATCCAAGGAGCAACTTTTGCAGAATATGTTGAGTTGGAAGGACCTTGAAGAAATCAGAGGAGCTATCAACTCTTATATCTCCCGTATACAGCCTATTGAAAAAACAAAGAAATGGCCAATCGTCGTGCCTAATACACTTTGGGCAAATGGGCAGTTTGACCATGATTTTACGGATTTCAAGATAGGTATGTATTGGCTTGAACGTATGGGGCGTATCAAAATGGGATATTTGAGTCCTGCACACATCAATATCACCATACTCGACAATGATTCTAACCAGACATTAGAAAACAAGTTGAAACGTTTGTCTGCTTCTGTCAAAGGAAAGCGTGCTGCAGATATTTTGCAGGAATTGCGGTTGATTCAAAACGAGCAACAGAGTCAAACGGTTCAAGTGTCAGTGCAAGAAATGGCGTCAAATCTATCTATGTCGTCGACAAGGTTGCTTGACTGTATGATTTGGTGTGAAAGACAGTCTATCATTCGCATTGAACAAGAAATCCGTTGTCAGATTGCATTTACACGTCTTAGCGAAGTTGGGTATATGCTTAATGTAAACTCTCATAATGTTGCGTTCCATATAATATTGAATGCAACAAGAGCTCTATTGGGCAATAATAAACTGAAAATAGAGTATAATTATTCACTTGCTGACATTCGGAAAATTATAAAAGAAGCCGACGATTTGGAGAAAATAACAAAGAATGTTGTCAGAAAAGACGATGATGGCAAAGAGTCAACAGAAAAATATATGTTATGGTACGACGAAAATGACAAGCAGAAGAACAAAGGTCTGTCTATAGCCAAGTCGTATCATGATGATCTGTACAAGAAGCGTATAAGGCAAGTTATAACTTTACTTGAACTCATCCCAGGTGTAAAGGTACAATCGTATATAGATACGCAAAAGAAATGTGTACTTCAGTCTGTAATTGTAGAAAAAAATACATGGAAAGAATTCTTGAATGACTTTCAAAAGGATTGTCTAAGTTTGTTGGCTTATGTAAGCAGCAAAAAGAACACGACGCTTCGATGGTCAGATGCCATAGTTAGTCTCAACTTGGAAAATAAGGGATTTTCTTATTTTGAAAGTCTTTTACGCTATCTTAACGGCATGGCTTACATTTCTACAGATGCATTGCTCCCTACGGGTATTGAGATTTATACGACAGATGCATCAGAAGATGTGATTTTGGAAAATGTACCCAAAGACTCTAAGGATTCAAAAGACAAAGCCGATTTTGATGAGGCTATGGAAATTCGCAACCTTCGTTTATATGTTATGGACGTATTGACTACAAAAATCCATAATAAGCAGGAGTTCCAAGAATTGATAGCTTCTTATTTCTCTTCAAAGAATGCTGATGATTTTAAAAGTTTGTTGAGTCATTATTATGATGATTCAAATCCTATATGGGATGCTCTTCGTGCTACTTCCATAAAGAAAGCAGAGGAGAAACTGAATCCAGAACAATTGAAAATCTATCAAGCAAATTCGGATGAGAACATCAATGTTGAGGCTGGTCCAGGCTCTGGTAAAACACATGTGTTGACATTAAAATGTGCAAAGCTTATCTATCATCAGCATGTCAGTCCGAAGAGTATTCTTGTCTTAGCCTACAATAGAGCTGTTGTTGTTGAGTTGAGACGTCGTTTGGCAGAACTATTTGCTTCATTGGGATTAAGTCGTTCTGCCAGTCAACTGCATATATACACCTTCCATAGCCTTGCAAAGAGAATATGTGGTGACGCAGCACTTAATGGGTATGAAATGAGTGAATGGGAAAAAAATCTTTTAAATACGATTAAAAATTATCCAAATGAAGTTCGTGCCTCTATGCCAGAACTTAGATATGTCTTTATAGATGAGTTCCAAGATATTACACAGATACGGTTAGATGCAATGTTTGGGCTAAAAGAGATTTTCGACCCATTGACATTCTTTACAATTGGCGATAAAGACCAAAGTATTTATGGCTTCGAGAAAAAAGAATCCATGGATCCGAATTATTACTATAACCAATTGTATGAAACTTTGCATCCTAAGAAGATGACAATGAGCATAAATTATCGTTCATATCCCAAAATCCTTGAGGCTGCAAGTAAGTTCTTGCCATCAACTTCGCAAGTGCCTGTTCCATGCAAGAGTAATATAGAAAATGAGCCCAAAACAGATTATGTTTATATTTATCCAAACAATCGTGAATGGTCAAAGGACTTTGGGGGATATGTTCGATGGCTTAAAGAACAAGGAGTTTCCGACCTTGCTGTATTTTTCAGAACAAACAACGAGGTGTATCATGGCTACTCACTTATCAAGGCTCTGAATTTGCAAGGGATACGCATTAGGATACAGGGTGCATCCGCTTGTGAATTATTTAGAATGCGTGAAATATATGCTGTGCTAAAAATGCTTGATTGTAACCGTGATAAAAGATTAGAGCTTGAAGATAATAAAACAGAGAAAGCCATAAGGGAGAAGGTTTCTTCATGGATTCAGAAGTTTCCTAATTGGGATACTTTCTATATGGATTTTGCCTTTGTATTAGTGCTTGACTATTTGGATTATGCTTTAACTGACGAAGATTTACATACCTATGGAGATATGGCCGATTGTATTCGAGAAATGCTAAAGGAGGATAATCCACAATTGTATAAATTATATGACGACAAGCGATTTGCTGACAGGCGAATTCTGAAAGATAAACAAATGAATGTTGTGCTTACAACTATGCACAAAGTCAAAGGACTTGAGTTTGATGCGGTAATGATTACCCCATCAGTATCTTCGTTGCCGTTTTCCCCAACAGGAAATGTTGATGTTACGCAACCACTTTTACCCTCTGACATTGAACAGATAGAAGAAGAGCAAAGACTTCTTTATGTGGCATATACTCGTGCAAAAAAAATCTTATTTGTGTATAAGGGCGAGCGAGAAATGGCAGTGGAAAGCAAAAAACTATTCGCAAACACAGAAGACCAATGGGGTATCCGGGAACAAGAAGTTGGTTTAGACAATTACAATATAGGGTTTAACGCTGGTTTCAAATTCAAGAATAACAATTATATTGCATATAATGTATGTAAGAATGATGCTGTTTCAATCAAACGATACTGTGGTATTACTCATGATGGACAAAAATTTTCCACATACAATATCATTCATAATGGTAATTGTATTGGGCAATTGTCTAGAAAAAGTAGCATCGCTCTTAGGATGGAAGCAGAGAATATAAGCTACCTGATGGGGTTCTTTGTGAGCGATATTTTCTATTGGACGTGTCAAGACACATTGGATGCTGATCAACGAGCCGAACAGAAAACAGGAACAAATCCTAATTATGCTTCAAAGTGGTGCGATGAGGCCCGAAAACAAGGATTTATATTTATTGTAAATATTGCCGGTTATGGCAAATAAAAGAAATTAATATGAGTTTATTGACATACGAATTTAATAAAGCTGATAATGCTGGCGAGATAAGCCAGTTTCGTGCAACTCTTCCTATAATGCAAAACCATTATCAAGGTAAGAATGAAGTTGTTTTGTATCTAAGTGGAAAATTAAATTTCAATGGTGTTGATATTGATGGGCTAATCATTAAAGAGGATGCTATTGTACTTGTTGAATTCAAAAATTATGCTGGTGTAATTAAAGCACGAGTTAATGGAGACTGGTTTCATGGCAATGAAAGGATTAATGGTGGAGCCAAAAAGAAAGATGGCTCTTCAAAAACAGTCTTTGAACAGTTAAAGATAAATCGCCGTGCTTTGCGTGAGGGATTAGCTCATTACTCAAAAAACGAAGATGCGTGTAAAAATATTCAGGCGCTTGTCGTTTTTTCCTCTATTGATTCATTAGACATGGATGAGGATTTCAAGTGGGGCGCCAATGCTTGGGTTAATATCACAGATATAGAACATATCGGAGAAGAACTCGATACCATAAAGGCTAAGACACGCTCTGGCAAGTCTATCATTATTTCATCAGAAGATATATTTGACTTCATTCGTCTCAAGGGACTTGACGAACGCTATATCATGACAAAATATAGTGATACTAATATTTTACCATCCGACTTGTTCCATGAAGATGAGGTTCATAATGGAGATGATTTTTCTCCAAATGTACTTCTTGCAAAGGAAAAAGCAGAAAATGAGAGAAATAAAGAAGGACTTCATGAAGCTGTCACTTTGCTTCAAACAATGATGGAAAGAATGCAGAAAATGGCGGATGAAAAAGATCTTATTATCCAGCAACAGAAAGCGGAACTCCTTCAGATAAAAGCAGAACAATTAATAGAAAAAAATGAAGAGAGTACCCAAATACAGCAAATAAATAATGAAGTAGAAACTATTCAATTAATAGATAAAATTAAATCGGTAGAGCAGGAAGTTAAAGATATAGAAACGCATCCAAATGTAGTAGCTGTTCCTAAAGCTGTAGTAAGAAAAAAACGTTTTGGAATGAAGCAAAAAGTGCTAAAAGCGTTTAATGTGGAAACAGAATCAATGGATGATGACCAGTTGGATTTAATAGATAAAAATCTAGATAAATCAATGATTGTTGCTGGGTGTGCAGGAAGTGGTAAGTCTGTTATAGCTATGTATAAAGCCCAACAAATATTAGATGCAAAAGGTGATGTGATTCTGATTGCTTTCACAAAGTCATTAAATAGATATATGCAACAGGGTAAGGAAAATACACTTGGAGGCAGATTTTACTATCATTGGCAATGGCTAAAACAAGGTATGCCAAAAGCTGATTACATTATTGTTGATGAGATTCAGGATTTTGATGAAGGGGAAATTGTGCAGTTCGTTCATGCTGCAAGAAAATGTTTTTTCTTTTTTGGAGATACTGCACAATCTATTTATAAAACATTTGGAAAGCAAACTATGACTATTGACCAGATTGCATCTATGACGGGAGTTAACGTGTCACGTCTGTATAACAATTACAGACTTCCAAAACCAGTTGCCAAAATAACACAGGAGTATCTAGGGTTGACGGAAAATAATGACGAAGTTAGAGAGTACTCAGACAGCCTATATTTCAGTAAAGAAAAAGTCTTGCCTGTATTTATTAATTGTGATTCAAAACAGAGTCAGATTAATCATATAATCTCAATCATTACCGATAACAAATATCGCAATGTGGGCATTCTAGTACCTGAGAATGATTTGGTTTTAGAGTTGATGACTGCATTGACAACAGCAAAATTCGCCTGTGAATTTAAATATAATGCAGGTTACAATGATTCCAAAAATAGAGACACACTCAATTTCAAAACAGAATATCCCAAGTTGATGACATATCATAGTGCGAAAGGTTTACAATTTGAAACGGTTATACTACCATTTTATAGTGGTGCAAAGAATGTAGATGAAAAGAAAGCACTTTATGTAGCTATGACCAGAACTTATAGTAACTTATATGTTTTATATGATGGAATGTTGCAAGAACCTTTAAAACGTGTTCCTGAAAGATTATATGAAAAAAGAGAATAATGTGTATTTTCTTATCATAAAGGACCAAAAACTAATAGAAAAAACTTATAGACGAAATAAATGCTTTATCACTATACTTCAATAAATGCCTTTAAATGCATTCTCAAAGATGCAAGGACTCAGATGCTAATGTGTTTCTGGGCTACAAGATACGATTGTTTTGCGGACAAAGAAGAGTTAAAACTTGGTGTAGAAACCATAAAAAGACTTTTACCACAAGTTGAAAAAAGTTTGCCTTCTGATAGACAAATAGCCTCTTCTTTCGATTGGGGAAAAATAAGAGGAAATGAAAATTTGCCATTTCCTTATATAGTTTCATTCACTTCGCGACCTGACAATTCTTATATGTGGAAAGAATATGCAAAGTCAGATGGAATTGTAATGGAAATAGATGATAGTCTGAATTTTCATACTCAAGAATCTCTAATGATGAGACTTTGCTCCTGCATATATGCAGATGAAAATTCTGATGAAAAATTGGTAAATATGCTCAGAGAAGAATATTCAAGCTTGGGATATGCCCTTCTTAAGGAACCAAACAAAGATGTAGCTTTCTATTTGCTGAAAAATAATCCACAATCTTTTGTTGCTCTAATAGCGATGGGATTGTTCTCGTTTGTTGCACCAAGAATTAAGCAAGCTAAAGACTATTGGATGGAGGAAGAAACACGAACTATTATTCCAATTCCGATGCCGGCATACAATAAGAAAATTGAAGGATTTGATGACATTATAGAAAAACTAGGTATATCTCCAACATTGCTAAGAAAACATGTATTAGATGAATATTCTCGCAAACGAGATGATGGCTCGACTCTATATTATAGAAAGTTACTTTTGCCTATAAATATACTTAAAGGTATATATGTAAAGAACAACAAAACAAAAGAATGTATAGGAGCATTCTTGAAAGAAATAAAGATAACGATTCCAATAATTCAAATTGATTGAAAATATATGGCACTTGCAATAAACATAAATAACCTGCTTAATAAGCAGAAAATAGAATCCAACCGTATTGAGTTCAAGAAAGGTTGGAACCCTGGAAGTATATATCATAGTATATGTGCTTTCGCCAACGACTTTGATGATCTTGGTGGTGGATATATCATAGTTGGTGTAGATACTGACGATAAAACAGGCATGGCAATTCGCCCAGTAGAGGGTGTACCAATGGAAAAGATTGACAGTATCTTGCAGGAGATGGTTGGTTACAACAATAAGATGTCCCCATACTATTTGCCTCGTACATCTGTAGAGGTGGTAGATGGAAAACAGTTGATTGTGATATGGTGTCCTGCTGGTAGTTATCGTCCATATTCTGTACCTGTAAATGTAACGGCAAAAGGCACAAAAGAGTATTTCTACATTCGTAGTGGCACTAGTAGTGTTGAGGCAAGAGGTGAAGCTCTCGTTGAATTGCGAGAGTTAGCTAATCGTGTGCCTTTTGACGAACGAGGTAATAGTGATATTCAGTTGGAAGATATTTCTTTGGTGCTCCTTCGCGATTATCTTGTAAAGGTGGGTAGCAAGCTAGCGGACGATGTAATAAAAACTCCGCTTTCTACAATACTTGACCAAATGGAATTATACACAGGTCCTAAAGAGAATCGTTTGCTTCGCAATGTTGCAGCCATGATGTTCTGCGAAAATCCTAGCAAGTTCTTCTCTTATACTCAGATTGATGTGGTGACATTTCCCAACGGAAAAATGAATGATCCGAACAATTTCACAGAGGTCACATTTAAAGGAAGTGTTCCACAGATGATAAAGCAGACAATGGATTACATCAAGAGTAATGTGCTCAAAGAGTATGTGCGTAAGATTTCTGGCAGACAGGAAGCTGAACGCTTTTGGAACTATCCATACGATGCTATTGAGGAAGCGGTCGTAAACTCAGTATATCACAGGGATTTCTTACAACATGAACCAATAGAGATTACTATTGAGCCAAGCGGAATCTCTATACTCAACTGCCCTGGTCCAGATAGAAGCATCTCCAAGGAAGACATAGAAAAGGGCGATATGCTTAAAAGCCGTCGCTACCGCAACCGTCGTTTGGGTGACTTTTTGAAAGAGCTTGATCTCACAGAGGGGCGTTCAACTGGTGTCCCAACAATCCAAACAAAGTTAGCTGAGAATGGTTCACCACGTGCCATTTTTGAAACGACAGATGACCGTTTAACATTCTTGGTTACCATTCCTGTTCGTGAAGGGAGTGGCGAAAGTTCGGAAACAGACATACTTGGTTCGGAAAGAGGTTCGGAAAGAAAAGCTAAAAGTTCGGAAAGAAGTATGGAAACAAAGGACTTGATAATAGATATTATAAAACAAGACCCACATATAACAGCCGCTGAAATCGCAATGCAATTGAATATGTCTTCACGAGGAGTAGAGAAACAAATACGTAAACTTCGTGAATTAGGTAAAATAAAACGAACAGGTGGAAGATTCGGGGGGTATTGGGAAATCGTAATATTAAATAACGAATAAAGGCAGATATGTTGTTAGGAAATAAGATAAGATCTCTTAGAGACGAACAAGGAATATTGCAACGCCAAGTGGCTGCATATTTAGAAATAGATACCCCCATGTTCAGCAAGATTGAACGTGGTGACAGGTGCGCAAAGAGAAGTCAAGTGCTTCAACTGGCAAAATTCTTTCATGTTGATGAGAAAGAATTGCTCATCTTGTGGCTGGCAGATAGAATCTTGGATGCAATCGAGGGCGAAAAAGAACTACAGCTTTATGCTATAGAAGTCGCAAAATGCGAATTAACAAAATAGTCCTTCTTTCTTAATACAAAAAGCACACAACCGAATCGTTTCCTTTTCAGTTGTGTGCTTTAATTATATATTAACTTAACAACTCTCTTTTGAGAGAGAGGAGCATCAATGAGAGGCTCCTCATCGGCAGGAGATATTACTTAACCTCCTCGAAGTCTGCATCCTGTACATCCTGAGCGCCATCGTTAGCACCCTGTGCCTGCTGGCCACCCTGTGCACCCTGAGGACCTGCCTGCTGACCGCCCTGGTACATCTGCTGAGAAGCTGCCTGCATTACGGTGTTCAAGTTGTTGATAGCTGAATCGATAGCTGCAACATCACCTGCCTTGTGAGCATCCTTCAACTGCTGCAATGCCTGCTCGATGCCTGGCTTCTTGTCTGCAGGAATCTTATCACCGTTATCCTTCAGGAAGTTCTCGGTGGTGAAGATCATGCTGTCTGCCTGGTTCATCTTGTCAATCTTCTCGCGCTCAGCCTTATCAGCAGCAGCGTTCTGCTCTGCCTCAGCCTTCATGCGGTTGATCTCGTCCTCGCTCAAGCCAGATGAAGCCTCGATGCGGATGCTCTGCTCCTTACCGGTAGCCTTATCCTTAGCTGATACGTTCAAGATACCGTTGGCATCGATATCGAAGGTAACCTCAATCTGAGGAACACCACGGCGAGCTGGAGCGATACCTGTCAGGTTGAACTGACCGATACTCTTGTTCTGAGCTGCCATTGGACGCTCACCCTGCAATACGTGGATGGTAACCTCTGTCTGGTTATCAGCTGCTGTAGAGAATACCTCGCTCTTCTTGCAAGGGATGGTTGAGTTAGCATCGATGAGCTTGGTCATTACACCACCCATAGTCTCGATACCGAGAGTCAATGGAGTAACGTCGAGCAATACGATGTCGCCAACACCCTCTTCCTTGTTCAGGATGGCACCCTGGATAGCTGCACCTACTGCAACAACCTCATCTGGGTTAACACCCTTAGAAGGCTCCTTGCCGAAGTAGTTCTTAACGAGTGTCTGAACGGCTGGGATACGGCTTGAACCACCAACCAGGATAACCTCGTCGATATCTGATGTAGAGAGCTTAGCATCACGAACGGCATTCTGGCAAGGTACCAAGCAAGCCTGAATCAGGTTGTGAGCCAACTGCTCGAACTGTGCACGGGTCAAAGTCTTAACCAAGTGCTTTGGCATACCGTCAACGGCTGTGATGTATGGCAAGTTGATTTCGGTAGATGTAGAGCTTGACAACTCAATCTTAGCCTTCTCAGCTGCCTCCTTCAAGCGCTGCATAGCCATAGGATCCTTGCGGAGATCTACGCCTTCCTCAGCCTTGAAGCCATCAGCCAACCAGTTGATGATTACCTGGTCGAAGTCATCACCACCCAGGTGAGTATCACCATTGGTAGAAAGTACCTCGAATACGCCGCCACCGAACTCAAGGATAGAGATATCGAATGTACCACCACCCAGGTCGAATACGGCAATCTTCATATCCTTGTTAGCCTTGTCAACACCGTAAGCCAAAGCTGCGGCTGTAGGCTCATTGACGATACGCTGAACGTTCAAACCTGCAATCTGACCAGCCTCCTTAGTAGCCTGACGCTGTGAGTCAGAGAAGTAAGCAGGAACTGTGATAACAGCATCTGTAACCTCCTGTCCGAGATAATCCTCTGCAGTCTTCTTCATCTTCTGGAGAACCATTGCAGAAATCTCCTGTGGAGTATACTTGCGACCCTCGATTTCAACACGTGGATAACCACCCTCGTTTACTACTGTGTAAGGCATTGCCTCAGCTTCCTTCTGGCTCTGAGCGTATGTCTCACCCATGAAACGCTTGATAGAATATACTGTGTTCTTAGGGTTTGTGATGGCCTGACGCTTAGCAGGATCACCTACCTTGCGGTCACCATCCTTAACGAAACCTACTACTGATGGAGTAGTACGCTTACCTTCACTGTTAGCGATTACAACTGGTTCGCTACCTTCGAAAACGGCAACACAACTGTTTGTGGTACCCAAGTCAATTCCAATTACTTTTCCCATGATTATATCTTTTTTTTATTTTTTCGTTATTAATATTGTTATTTATCTCATGAATCGCTGGTTACTGAAAAGTCTGCCGAAGATATGCATCTGTCGGGAACCTCCTGAACTCAGCGTTCACGCTTTCTAACTAACAAAGCGCGTGCCAAGGGATTTTTTGCTGTATTTGGCTGAATTTTTCTGTGTTTTTCCGGTTTTGGCTGACAGCTTGTCAGCCAGGTACTGACAAAATAAAAGGAATCAAGATAAAAGGAGCGATAAAATGTCGCATTCCTCATATCTTGATTCCTATATATATAATAAGGTGTAAACCTTATCTGAGTTTTATTTCATCTGAGTTTTATTTCTGATCCTTGGCAGCGAGTGCTTCGCGAACCTTTGCCTCCAACTCATCAAGAAGCTCAGGATTATCCTTGAGCAATGCCTTGCAGGCATCAGCACCCTGTCCGAGCTTTGAGCCGCCGTAGCTGTACCAGCTGCCGCTCTTGTCGATGATATTGTTGGCTACTGCCAAACCGAATACCTCGCCGGCACGGCTGATGCCTTCGCCAAACATGATATCGAACTCTGCCTTGCGGAAAGGAGGAGCCACCTTGTTCTTCACTACCTTCACGCGAACCAGGTTACCTACCACATCCTCGCCATCCTTGATGGCTGTTGCCTTGCGGATATCCAGGCGAACAGATGCATAGAACTTCAAGGCGTTACCACCGGTGGTTGTCTCAGGGTTACCGAACATCACACCGATCTTCTCGCGCAACTGGTTGATGAAGATGCAGGTAGTGTTGGTCTTGCTTATGGTAGAAGTGAGCTTGCGGAGTGCCTGGCTCATCAATCGTGCCTGAAGACCTACCACGTTATCACCCATGTCGCCCTCGATTTCCTTCTTAGGAGTCAGGGCAGCCACAGAGTCAACTACCACGATATCTACGGCTGCAGAGCTGATCAGCTGATCGGCAATCTGCAATGCCTGCTCACCATTGTCTGGCTGTGAAATCCACAGGTTATCCACGTCCACGCCCAGCTTGGCTGCATAGAAGCGGTCGAAAGCGTGCTCGGCATCGATGAAGGCAGCGATACCGCCAGCCTTCTGAGCCTCTGCGATGGCATGGATGGCCAGGGTAGTCTTACCAGAAGATTCAGGACCATAGATCTCGATGATACGTCCCCTAGGATAACCGCCTACGCCCAATGCATTGTCGAGAGCGATACTACCTGTAGGAATCACCTCGATGTTCTCTACGTGTTCATCGCCGAGCTTCATGATGGAGCCCTTGCCGAAGTCTTTCTCAATCTTCGCCATAGCTGCCTGGAGGGCTTTCAGTTTTCCCTCGTTGGGGGTCAGTTTGCCCTCTTCTATCTCTTTTGCCATATTCTTTTAATGTTTAAAGTTTAATCAATCTCCAAATCGCCATCAAACACCTCGTGCCATGGCAATCCCTGCTTGTTCAACTGCTCCATGAATGGATCTGGGTCGAACTCCTCTACGTTCCAAACGCCTGGCTTCTTCCAGATGCCCTTGAGGAACATCATGGCACCAATCATGGCTGGCACACCAGTGGTGTAGCTTACGCCCTGCATACCGGTTTCGTTGTAAGCCTCCTGGTGCTTGCAGTTGTTATATACGTAGTAGGTGCGCTCCTTGCCGTCTTTCTTGCCACGGATGCGGCAACCGATAGATGTTTCGCCATCATAGTTCTCGCCGAGATCCTGTGGGTTAGGCAATACGGCCTTGAGGAACTGCAATGGAACAATCTTCACCTTGGCTGTCTTGCCGGAACCGTCTGCCAATGGAGCCTCGTACTCGATTTCGTCGATGCGGCTCATGCCGAGGTTCTGAATGCAGTCGAGGTATGTGAGATACTGCTGACCGAAGGTCATCCAGAAACGTGCCTCCTTGATGGTAGGGTAGTTCTTCACCAGGCTCTCCAATTCCTCGTGGTGCATCAGATAGCTCTCGCGAGGGCCGATGTTAGGGTAGGTGAGAGGCTTGTGGATAGACAGTGGGTCAGTTTCGATCCATTCGCCATCCTTATACCAGAGTCCCTTCTGGGTAATCTCGCGGATATTGATTTCAGGGTTGAAGTTGGTTGCGAAAGCCTTGTGATGGTTACCGGCGTTGCAATCCACGATGTCGAGCACCTCGATTTCATCGAAGTGATGCTTGGCAGCGTATGCGGTGAAGATGCCGGATACACCTGGGTCGAAACCGCAGCCGAGGATAGCGCAGAGGCCTGCCTGCTCGAACTTATCCTTGTAAGCCCACTGCCATGAGTACTCGAAGTGAGCCTCGTCCTTAGGCTCATAGTTAGCGGTATCCATGTAGTTGCAACCGCAAGCCAGACAGGCATCCATGATGGTGAGATCCTGGTAAGGCAAAGCGAGGTTGATGACAAGCTCAGGCTTGTAGCTATTGAAGAGAGCCTTCAACTGCTCAACGTCGTCGGCATCCACCTCAGCTGTCTGAATATCCATCTTGTAGCCCTTGGCATGGATATCCTTAACCAGCTTGTCGCATTTTTCCTTGCGACGGCTAGCAATCATAAACTCGGTGAAAACGTCCTGGTTCTGGACGATCTTGAAGGCAGCCACGGTAGCCACGCCACCTGCGCCAATCATAAGTACTCTACTCATTTATAATCTTGTTTTTTATTTATGTTTATTGTTTTAATGTTTATTTTATCTCCTTAGCCGAGATTCCGAGGGCGTTCATCAGCGAGTACCCCAGAATCTCCTGTCGGAAGTTTCCTCCCGGCATGGGTTGCATGGCAAAGAGAGTGATGCGCTTGTCGTCATCCTCCACCTTTCTCAGCATATCTCTCAGCTGGTCATAGGCGTCTCCATCTTCCGAGTTCGGAATCACCATCACCCTTTTCACCTCCTTGGTGTTGCATACGGTGCGTGCCACTTCTATGAGGAACTCATCCTTTCCCACCATCTTCTCTTCGGTAGGATAAGAGGCGAAGATGAATTCTCCCAGCTTATCATCCTTGAAAGCCTGGGCGTTGAGATCCTTTTCATAGTTGGAAGGGCGGAAGTTCTTCATCGCCAGAGATTCCTTGTCGTGGATAAGCACCACTTGCGTCTCGTGCTCACCCTCTCTGAGTCCTCCGTCAAGGGCAATGCACACTGCCCATTGAGCCATATCTGCTGGCTGGATGCGACGGTTGATCATTCGCTCGAAGTTGACTGTCAGGTCGAAAGCCACTCGGTCGATATAATCGGCATCAGCGATGATCACATTCTCGCTCCATTTTATATTGTTTGTATCTACTGTATTCATTGGTGCAAAAATTAAGCAAACGAGTACAATGAAAGCTTGCTTTCAAATTGTCGAGTGCAGATTATTTTCTGCAAATTTACGAATAAATTTCGTAATTAAGGCATTTTGAAAATATAAAATAATAAAAAAGATAGAATTTTCATCATTTCTTCATCTGATGGAATCCTATCTTCTGTATTTTATGCGGCAATTCGGGTTCTTCTTCTTTCCCTTCTCCGGTCTTCTTTCTCGATAATCCAGGTCTTCTTCTTTTTATTCTCCGGTCTTCTTTCTCGGCAATCTGGGTTCTTCTTCTTCTTTCTGTTCTCCGAAGTCTTTTATGCGATAAATTTCGCCAGATAGTGTCCGGCGAGCACGGCGATGAGTCCCAGCGCCAAACTTCCGAAGAGATAGAGCATCATATAGAGGTAGTTTTCCTCCTTCATCAATCCCGCTCCTTCGTTCATGAAGGTTGAGAAGGTGGTGAATCCGCCGCAGAATCCCGTGGTGAGCAGCAGTTTGGCAGATGGCGACATCCATCCCCCTTCCCTCCAGTTCAATCCCGAGAGAAACCCGATGATGAGGCATCCTGCCACATTCACCGCCATTGTGCCGAAAGGAAAGGCAATCACCGTGCAGGATTGCACCATCTTGGAAATCCAATATCTCAAGCCGCCTCCGAAGAAGCTGCCGATGCTTACTATCAATACTTCTTTCATCTCCTTATATAATAAATATGTGATTTATAAAAATGCTATCGGGGAGAGATTCAGTTCTCTCCCCAATCATCTATTGTTCCTGTTTTTGATGAGAAACT
>ERZ1026886.66-NODE-66-length-46518-cov-7.667133_pt1 | contig 46518 bp, 37 predicted proteins | sample MGYA00380173_ERZ1026886 | MGnify/ENA primary metagenome ERZ1026886 (study PRJEB33269, sample SAMEA4719809) | human gut metagenome | biome: human-associated habitat; feature: organic feature; material: feces | place: Cameroon | collected 2013-10 ... | reverse complement strand
TCACGATGGTTGTTGCTCTTTTGAATATGAACGTGCTCGGTATGGGTACTACAGCTTCGGCAGTATCAGCCTGTATGATTGCGGTTATTGCCGGCATATTGAAGGAGGTATACGACTATAACACATACTGCTTGTTTGACAACAAGGATATTATAGCAGATGTATTTGGCGCATTTGCTGGTTTTTTAATCATTATTTTAATTGGATAGATTATGACATTAAAAGAAGCAAAGAAGATATTGAAGAAAGAGTTTTTGGAAATTGGATTCAAGAAGTACGACAAGCCTCTTAAATTTGAAGAAAAGCTATGGATTCGTAATGAGAAACCAGAGGTTCTTGAAGCTTTGCATATTATGGCAAAGAATGGCATTGGTGTTTTCGTTCCAGAAACAGCTCTTCGTATTCGCAGTATAATTATCAAGAAGATGAGGGCAGGAGAGGGAGCACCGGCTCCAGTTTCTGACACTCCATTGAGCGCAGCAGAAGGAATAAAATTGCGGTGGAAAGACAACAAGAATACAGACAAGAACCCTGCCCTTAAAGAAGCAGCCTCCCAGTTCAACGATGCTTTGTTGGATGAGCAGGGAAAGAAGATTAAGCGCTTCGGCAAAGAGATTACCCGACTCAACAAGATCATCCACAAGAAGAACTTGAAGATTGCAGAGAAGGACGAGGTGATTGGCGACTTGGGCAAGGAGTTGAAGGCAATGAAACAACAGCTTGATAGTTATACCAAGATGGCTCAGAAGATGGCTGAGGTTATTGTCCACAAGAAACCTGTAACCGTAGATTTTTTCGAGATGTGTTGGGAATTGGCGTATAGTGAAGAAAAAAAAGCGACTGAGGAACTTTCAAAAGTTCTCAATGACGTTATAGACCGATTTCTTCTGTTTGGCGAAATTATTATTAAAGAAGAATAAGCTATGCCAATAAACAATAACCAGAATACGCATATGAACAAAGGGAGAGTGACTATAACGGGGCCTTCTCCTATGGTTCAGCAGATGGCGCAGCAGAATTACGCCATGAAGAATGGAGGAGAGCTGCCGATGCAGGGTGCGCCAGGAGGAGCTTCTACACCTGTTGCTCCTCAGCCGATGGATATGAATTTCTTTGGTGGAAATGGCGGTGCAACTGGCAAGTTTGAGATGCCGGCTGTTGCCACAGCTCCCGACTTGACTCCAGACAGCAAGGCCCCCGACCCAAAGTACGGAACAGGTGGTGTTCAGTTAGTCAATCCCTCTGGTACAGACAAGAATGACTTGAGTTCGTTATCAGCAGCCTTGAACTCGGCAGGGGTATCTTCTCCTTCTTCTGGAAGGGAGTTTAAAGCCGATGATACAAAGAAGGATGGCGGTTTCTTTGGCTGGATAAAGGGGCTTGCTCCCAAGTTTAGGCCTGGAAGACGTGATGGAGAGACAGACGAAGAGTACGATATGCGGCATACACAAAATATGCAGCGTTTGGCAACCTTTGCGGATGCTATCCGTCACATGGGTAATATCGTGAACACTTATAAGGGAGGTCCTTTGCAGCAATTCAATGACCCTACGGACTACCTCTTGGCAGGCTACGAGAAGCGCAAGGCCCAGAGACAAGCGAAAGCTGCCTTTGATGCGGATGCGGCTTACAAGCAGGCAACTCTCAGTTTGAAGGAACGTGCGGCTGAGGCTAAGAACGCCTACGACCAGTTGAACCTGTTGCTTAAACAGAATGGAGTGAATCTAAGTAAAGATAAGTTCGACTACCAGAAAGCCAAGGATGCTGCAGCCGCAAAAGCTAAAGCCGAAAAGGATGACAGAGACTTCAAGTACAAACAGGAGCGCGATAAGGTCAAGGACAAACAGACAGAAAAACGTCTTGGCATTGCAGAATACAATGCTACCCATAAGGGACGAGGAGGTGGAGGCCGCTCTGGAAGTGGCAGTGGCTCTTCTTCCAGGAAGTATTGGTTTGAAGATAAAAATGGAAAGATAAGGTATCAGCCAAACAAGACCATGTGGGAGCAGGAGTATTACCGTGAGTACGGCAGGCTTCCACAGGGTGAGTCCTCTACCTCTGTTACGACAAAGACTACGAACTACAGGACTGGCGCAGAGGTAACGACCACCACAAGAAGAAAGGGTGCATCTGTTACCAGTCAGGCAGCAGCTTCGCAGAATGCGGCCAAGAGAGCAAGAAACAAACCAAAAAGTACTCAGAAACATAATGCCCTGAATAATTGGTTCAAGAAGAATTATAAATAAACATATCATAATATGGCACATGATAGAATAGATACAATGTACGATGCGCTTGTTTCGGACGGGGCGCAGATTGGCACAAGACAACAATTCAAGAAACTGATGCTTGCGCCGGGCAAGGAAGGCTACAGAAACCGACTCGGCTTCTATCAGGCAATGAAACAGGACGGAGCGAATATCGGTGATACTTACGAGGATTTCGGAAGGGCACTCGGTCTTCATGCTGTAAAGCCTCAGCGAAAGACAAAGCCAGTAACACAGAAGCCTATGACCACAGCACAGAGAGCAATGCAGGTTCCGCATAGGCTAAAAACACAATTAGGCAAAGCTCCAAAGAGTGCCCCAAAGAACGCTTCTCCTTTCGTACAGTCTTTATACGAGATGGATGATGCGCAGAAGGGAGCAGGTTATCCAGTTGACTATACTTCACCTAAGGCTACACAGCAAGTGTATCAGCGAAATCAGCGGATAAGAAGACAGGCGGCAAAGACTGCTGCAAAAAAAATAAACAGACAGGCAAGTCATGCTCAACCTATCATGCAGACAAATACGCCAGCTGACACCTATATAGGTAAGACTGAGGGGCAGTTGATGGACGAAATGAACCGAAGTGCAAACGCTTTGGTTGGTTCTGAAATGGGCGATTATCTCGATAAGGTTATAGGAGACGAGTTCAAGGCGGCTCATGCAAGAGGACTTGCAACGTTGAGTGCAAACAGTGGAGTTCATGGTACTGGTGGTGCAGACTGGTGGATTGGTGAAAGAGCTTACCAAAATCAAATGGATCAAGATAAGCAGCTTCAAGAAATCACAGGGAACATACAGAAGAATATAGAAAGTATCTTCTCTAACCCAAAGGTTAAGCAGAGAGTGTTGTCTGATGCTCAAAAACTCGGAGTTTCCCCAGAGACATATATTGAAAGTTCACTTGCACCAGCCCTGATAGAGAAAGCCGGAAAACAATTCAATAATACTCAGCTTAACCGCATGATGGCAAAGGGTGCATCTGACTATATTGCAAGCGGCATTCTTAATTCTCTCACTGGAACATTGCTTACTGGTCTTACTTCAACTAAAAGCCAGAGGCAAATGCAGCAGCAAGCAGATGCAATGACAGAAGAAGGGTTGAATCCAAACTATAAACCGGGCACTTGGGCAAAAGCAGCAAAAGGAGCTGTGGCTTTTGCTGCAGATGCGCCTTTGTATAATCTCGCAGGTGTCGGAGCTGGAGCTTTGACAGAAAAGGTTTTTGGTAATGCAGCTCAGCAGATGGCGAGAGTGGCTAACCAGTCTTTGAGACAAAGAGTGTTTGAAGGTGTAGCAAGAGGCATTGTTCATGGAGGAGCTACAGGCTTTCAATATGGAGCCATCAACGGAGCCGTTCAGAACTATTCTACAGGAGAAGATACTTCGCTTTGGGGAACTTTGAAAGCAGCAGCCAAAGGTGGATTGGAAGAAGGCGTTAGCTTTGCTACTATGGAAGGCATGGGTGGCGCAGTTGGAGCTTTTGGCCATGGCATTGGTCTTAAAGGAACGGAAAAGACGTGGAAGCAGAGAGTTAACAAAATGGGGCAAAAACTTACCTATGAGGGCATTAAAACTGGTATGGAAGGTATCGGTATGGCTACAGGTGGGGTTGCTTCAAGCTATGCTAATCATATTCTTACTGGTGATGACTGGCACGGTTTCTCTACAGAGGGAACACTTGAATCTTGTGCGAGTGCTGTTATCTTTAAACTTACCCATGCGAAAGATTTATTCAAAAAGGAAACAGATAGAAACGGCAAGCCATTCAGCTTTACCAGCAATATTGCCCAAAAGGCTGCAAGATTTTTCTTGTCTGGCGAGGCAAAATCAGCACCTCATGTTTTTTCTGACGAGGAGAAACATCAGTTGTTTGCTGCTGGTTCTGAGTTAGGAATGAAGCCTATGGAGAATATTGTCAGCTGGGCAAAACAGGCTAAAAAATACAGGGCAGAGGATATTGAGAAGAGCGAGGATGGTTCGGATCTACTCAATAACTATCAGCAAATCATGCTTGACCCAAATGTTTCTTGGGATGCCAAGGCAAAATTTACTACTATGGTCATGGGCACAATGCCTGAGTCTCGTCCTATGATGGACCATATATCCTATGGAACAGAAGATGGAACAGATGGAGACAATCGCATACATACTTATAAGACCGTGAACGAGTATGCTGCTGACGGAACACTTTTGTCAAAACACAGATTTGACACAAAAGACAAGAGGGAGTCTATCATTTACGAAATAGGTGTAAGAAAAGAGGAGTTGCGTTCTAAGAATGCTCTTGCTCTGTTGGTTGGCTTAGATAGAAACAATTATGACTTGCAAAATTCTTTCTTTAAGAAGAATGCGAAAGACTGGGAGCAGGTTCAAGAGATTGTTGAAGGTATGCAAACAGGCGGCTCAAAAATAGACCATCAGTTTACGGAGTATGTATTAAATTCTGAAAGAGGTTCTTTCTTGCCTATCGTTGATGCTGTGGCAAGCAAAAATGGTATGGATAGAGAAAGTATGCTAAAGGCATTTGATAAAGACCCAATGAAGCGAAGTGATGAAGAGCAGAATGCTTGCGTTCAGCTTAGAAAGGCTATAGAAATGGAAGTGTTCCCGGCAAATAAAGTTCATGAAGAACAGAGTGTCATGGATGGTAAAGATGTCGCAACAGACAACAACCTTGGAACAGAGCAGCCAAATGGCGGTGCAGTTAAAGCAGAGCTTGACGGGTTGAGACAGTCTGAGGCTGAAATGGATGAGCTTATGCGTGATAATGATGTATTCGGTCAGAATTTCCAAAAACTTAAACAACAGGGTTTGACCAATCCGCAGATTTATGACTGGATGGTTCAGCAGGGAGGTTTGACAGTAGAACAGCTTGAACCATTTGCCCATTATATCAATGCGAACGCAAGAGTGCAGGGTATGCAGGAGGCTACCAAGAACGCCATTGACGAACAGGTTTCTTCTTATGTTCAGGACTGGTCTTTCCACGGAACATTGAACGGGCAGGAAAAGAATGGCGAACAGGCGATTTACGTGCAGGACAGCAACGGAAGAACGCTTCTTGTTGGTACTGGTGAAGTGGCTTTTGACACCACTACAGGAAGGGCAAAGGAAGGTGTTGGTGATATGCTTGTTTGTCTTGACCCAAAGAGTGGCGAGACAGTATATGTCAAGTCAGACGAAGTGAAGTTTGTTGGCACACAGAGTGCAGACGATTTTGCTAATGGGTATCGTCAGGAGTTGCAGATGAAGAACTCTGAGCCTTACAATCAGGCAGCGCAGGAACAGGCGATGCAGGATGCAGCGAAGCCTCAGCAGGAAGTTCAACCAAAAGAAAATAAAAATGGAGAAGAAACAAAACGTAACACTAATGCAGGTATTAAAGAACCTCAACAAAGCGCAAAAGAAACTACTGGAAGTGATGCAGAGGCAGCAGAAAATAATAATACTAAAACGGTGCAGACCCAGCAAGTAGAACAGCCTCTTCCTACACGAAAATTTGCTGATGGAACAGATGTTCCTATGATTACTGATAGCAAGGGAAGACCTACACCAGACTATGAGAAAATGACTCCTGAGCAGAGCGCAGAGATTCTTGCTGAGGACTTCGGGGAGAATGCCGATAAGGTGGTGGACGGACAGATTCAGAAAGCAGAAAAGGCTTTGAAGGATGCCGAGAGGATAAAGGTGGACTATACCGCCGAGCCTAACGACATTATGGAGCAGGAGGCTTTGAAGAAAAAGACCGTTGAGGCTGCCAAGAAGCAGTTGGACCACGCTCAGAATATCAAGAAGACTATGACCGCCAAGAAGGTGGCAGAGACTGTGGGTAATACAGAACAGGCTGAGGGTGCTCATGAGGCTGGCAGCGTGGCCGCGCAGAAGTTTGAGAATGCACCAAGACTTGTGGGCAACAAGCGCACACGTATGCTGGCAGACGGAGAGACTAAGATCAAGGGGCACTATGAGATTGTCCCGGCTGAAAGTCTTACTCCTTCTCATGATGTGAACAATGGTTACAAGAAATCTGAGGGATTTCCTACCGATGCAGAGGGAAGAACCGTTAATGACCGTGACTACGAGCACGACAAGGCGGCTCAGCAGAATACGGACCAGATTGCCAGGAAGTATAATGGCATGGCTATCGAGCAGGTGCCAGTGGTATCTGACGAGGGTATCGTGTATGATGGCAATGGTAGAACTATGGCAGGGCAGAAGGCGGCAAAGGAAGGTACGGATGGTGAATACATCAACGACCTCCTGGAGAATGCAGAGAACTTCGGTTTCACAAGAGAACAGATTGAACAGAGTGGTATCGAGCACCCACGTTTGGTATTGGTGACCGATGAGAGATTACCATACGATACAGCTACCTTCTCCAAGTTCAACCGCAACGAGAAGAAGACGCAAAGCAATATCGAACAGGCAGTAGCCAAGGCCAAGACGTTGACTTCTGACGAAGTAGGCGCTATTGTAGCCGAGATTGAGGGAAGCGGCTCTCTCGATGCTTTCTTTAACAATTCCAAGGCAATAAATGACTTGGTGAAGACGTTAGTAGATAAAGGCATCATCGGACAAAACGAGGTGGCGCAGATGATGGATAATCCCGAGCGACTTTCTGCACAAGGCAGGGAGTATGTGAAGAACCTTCTTCTGGGTTCCATCTTCAAGCCAGAGACTATCAGAATGCTTGGCATCGACTCTGCGGTGAAGAACAAGGCCGTCAACGCCATCCGTTCGGTAATGGACAATATGAAACTTGGCGATTACTCTCTTCGTGATGAGATTGATCAGGCTATCCAGTTGCTCTATGAGGCAAGACAGGGTGGCAATAAGGTTGATACGCTGCTGAGAACACCGGATATGTTCGGTGAGGACGCAGCAAAGCGTTATCCTTCTATCTCTCAGATGATGGCTTTAGCCTTGGAGGGCAAGGTAGCGGATTTCAGAGACTTGCTTGATGAGTACAACAGAATTGCCGCTTCAAGAAATACTGGTGAGGGCAATATGTTCGAGGCTGCTCCTACCAAGGAAGAGTTAATTAACGAGTATTTGAACTTTAAAAAATGGCAAGATTATGGCACAGGACATTCAGAAAATGAAGGAGGCAATGATGTTTCAGGCATTCAAGAACCTAAACAAGAAACATCAGGAGGAAATGGATCAGCAGGAGAAGGAGCAGAACCAGAGCGACCAAGAGTAGAAGAGACTGGCGATAAGGAACTTGGAGCTACCAAAGTTTCAGCTAATCCTAAAGCTACCATTTCTGAAAGAAAGCAGGCTTTGCTTGACAGGATTGCCAGTGGAACTGTTAAGAGGAAGGATGAGGCTTGGGGTATGCTTGCCGATGCTGAGGAGCTTTTGGCAGAGTACTATGGTATTCCGTACGATGAATATGGCGGCCGCCAAAGAACCAGCAGCACCACTATAGACCTCGTTCTTAATCTCTACACAAAGGGTGTTCTTGACAAGATTACTGACGAACCTATCCCTGCCGCCACTGAGAAACAGATGAATTATCTGATGAAGTTGGCTAAGGGAGAGCATTTGTGGGAGTCTGGGCTTGAGGGTATGATTCCTAATAAGAGGCAGGCAAGTTGGTTGATTAACGCAATGAAGGGTTTGGGTGATGAATACTTATTGAGTATGCACCCTGACGAAATCGAAGAGAGAGAAAGGGAGATTTATAAGGGCATCGACCTTGTAAGAAAAGCCAATGGTGCCAATGCTTATGATTGGGACCGTATGCGTCTCCTTCCAAGAGAAGAGAAGCCAGACCCTCAGTATAACCCGATTGAGGCTGCTGCCGCTGAATTTAAGAAAGAGCATCCTTTGACCGAGGATGAGATTATGAACTCAGATTTGGACGACTTATCTAAGGATATGGCTTTGGACTATCTGAACGGAGAGGTGACAGATGATTTGCACCGTGCAATCTACGAAAGCATCTATGCTAAACGTAAGGAATTGAATGCTGAGCCAAAGGTTGGCACTTCTAAAACAGAACCATCTGCTAATCCTATGGAAGAAATCAAGAATGCAGCAGAAGGATTCGAGAAGGAGAAGAAAACGAAAATAGAGCAGGGCGAAAAGCCTCAGCAGAAAGCTGACGATGCAGCGGTATCAGCTTCAAACAAAAAGGTCAACGACCTGTGGAAAGAACTTATGAATGCTGGTAAGGATGAGGTTTCTTCTTCCTTTATCGGTCTTAATTCAAGACAATTAGAGGTGCTTCCTAAACTGGTGAGTGCAATGGCAGAGAATGCTTACCTTAGAATTAAGAGAGGTATGCACAATCTTGAAGACGTAGTAAAGGAAATGCGTAAGGAGTTTGCTCCTGCTGCCAAGATTTTCAAGAAAGAAGATGTGGATGCTATCTACGAGCAGATGATGAATATTCGCTATCGTGATGGCGAGCAGCGCATGAGCTTGAAGGACTGGGCTGACTACTACGAGAAGACTTCTCCTAAGCATCAGGAGAATCTGGTGGGTGACTCCAAGAATGCCGAGCAGAGAAAGGTGAGCGAGAAGAGGTTTATGGATAGGGTTAAAACTCGTCTTGGTTTCGGTCAGAAGATTAACGGCATCGTGGAACTCAGAAAGATGGCTGATGAATGTGGGTTGAAGGATGTGAAGGACACAGACTTGCAGGAACTTGCCGAGACAGCTATTGTTCAGCGAGCAAGAGGCATCGCCTCTTCGGAGTCAACCAATAATGCAGAGAAGTTCAAACGCATTAAGAAACTTTACGAAAACCAGCCAAGCCTCAATCAGAGAGACTCCGAGCGAGTGATGAAGCAGCAGTATTCTACACCTGCCCCTTACGCTTTCCTTGCAGATATGTATGTAAAGGGTAAAGGTAAGGAGATAAAGAGTGCGCTGGAACCAAGTGCAGGCAATGGAATGCTTACTATCGGCTTGCCAAAGGATGCTGTCCATGTGAACGACATTGATGCTCAGAGATTGGAGAACCTGAGAAGACAGGGCTTCAAGAACGTGACCAGTCAGGACGGAACCCAGCCTTTTGCAGACAAGGACGTTGACGTGGTGGTAACAAATCCACCATTCGGAAGTGCAATCCCTAAGGAGTATGACGGCTATAAGATTTCTTCTTTGGAAGGACAGATGGCTATCAACGCCCTGGAGAGCATGAAGGACGATGGTCGTGCTGCCATTATTATAGGCGGCAAGACAGAATACGCCAAGAACGGAAGTCTGAATCCGAAAGATAAGGCTTTCCTTGGTTATCTCTATAGCCACTATAATGTGGAGGACGTGATTAATGTGGATGGTAGTCTCTATGCAAAGCAGGGAACTTCTTATCCTACACGTATTATATTAATAAACGGAAGACGCTTGGACGAGAATGCTTTTCCACCAGTAAAGGATAAGGCAAGAGCCGAGACCGTGAAAGATTATGACGAACTTTATAAACGAATTGAAGATGATATACTACGAGGTGAACGGATGGATTCTTCCATCGGAGGAGAAACAAGAAGTGCTCAACCAGAACTTGATAAACAAGGCTCTGCTGATACTCCTAAAGAGAGAGTACGAGCAGGAGAACGAGGAGGAAGCAAACCAGATGGTGAGCGAGAGCCTGACCTATTTGACTCCACTTCCGTATCAGGAACCCATGATGACTTGGAAAATCAACGAGGAACCGAGCCAAGACAAGATGGAGGACTTCCTAATGGAGATAGTAGAGCAGACGGAACAGGGACAGAGCCTTCTCCAAGCAAAGAACCAACCGCTGGAACCAATGAGCAGCGAGGAAATGGATCAGGAGGAGCTGGACGGAATGACGCTCAGCCAAGTACTGATGAATCTACCAACGCCGGGAGCGGAAGCGGACCACGGGGACAATTACAGCGGGTGGGCAAATCCGTACGTGGACTAAGCACCGAGAAAGTTACTTACGCCCCTAAGAGTGAAAACCCATTCACTCTGAAAGCTGTTATGCCTGCCGATCAGCAGGAGGCGGTTAATAAGAATCTTGAAAAGTTGGGCGATGCCGACCAGTTCCTCGTTGACGAACTGGGCTATAATGATAAGGACGATTTGTATTCTCATCTTGCCGCAGAGCAGGTTGACTCTGTAGCCCTTGCCTTGCAGCAGGCAAAGAAGGGCAACGCCTTTATCATTGGAGATATGACTGGTATCGGTAAGGGAAGACAGGCTGCTTCGCTTATCAGATACGCCAAGAAGCAGGGTCAGGTTCCTGTGTATTTCACCAAGACAGCAGGATTGCTGAGTGATGTTTACCGTGACTTGGTGGATATTGGCAGCCCAGACCTAAGACCATTTGTATTCGGTAGTGCCAAGGAAGCTGCCATTACCGACTCAGACGGAAAAGTGGTATTTGCTTTGCCATCGAAGAGCGAGGTGAAGCGTGTGCTTGATTACATCGAAAAGAACGGCAAACTGCCAGACGAATACGATTATGTATTGACTACCTATAGCCAAGTAAGCAACGGAGTCTACGAGTTTGACGAGAATGGTGCCCGAAAAGAGAAGAAACTTGCGAAGGGTAAGACATTCGGCGCTGCTGCCCTTAGCGGACAAAGAAGACGTGATGCTATAGAAAAACTGATGGACAACGCCTATCTTATCCTTGACGAAAGCCATACGGCTGGTGGCAATAGCGGTCAGGGCAACTATTTCCAACACATTATTCAGAAGGCAAAGAACGTTACCTTCTTCTCTGCTACCTTTGCCAAGCGACCAGACAATATGCCTATCTACGCTTTGCGTACTGCTATGAATGAGGGCGGTATGAAATCATCCGATTTGATTGATGCGGTGAAGCGTGGTGGCGCAACCTTGCAGGAAATCATGAGCCAAACCTTGACACAATGCGGTCAGATGATTCGCCGTGAGCGAGATATGACTGGCGTAACCATCGACTGGAAGGCGATTGATGATCCTGAGCGAGTGCAGGAACAGCGAGAACAGTATGATAGTATCATCGGATTGTTTAATGATATTATCAATTTCCAAAAGAAATATGTTTCAAGTTACGTGGATGAGCGTAATGAGGAGCTGGCTGCCATTCAGTCTACCATTGGAATCAAGAAGGGAACGGCTGCCCTGGGAATTAAGAACCAGCCATTTGCCAGCAAGGCATTCAATACCGTTCAGCAGGTACTTCTCTCCTTGAAAGCGAAGTCTGCTGCAGAACGTGCCATCGACTATTTGAAGCAGGGCATGAAGCCTGTGATTGCGTTGAACAATACCAACGAATCTCAGACTGGCAACCTTGCGCTTGGTGAGGAAATGGACGCACCAGACTTGGGTACATCTTTGAAGAAGGGTCTTGAAGGTACACTTCGCTATACCCAGAAGGATGCAAAGGATAATAGCGAAAGCGGCTACATCAAGCTTTCGGATTTGGGTGATGAGGCAGTTGAGGCTTATCACGAACTGGAAAAGAAGATTGAGCAGACAAGTACCGGTCTTTCACTCTCTCCGATTGATGTTATCAAGAACGAGCTACAGAAGGCTGGCTATAAGGTTGGTGAGCTGACCGGTAGACAGACCGAGTTTGTTTATAACGACAACGGAACTGTCACCAAAGTAAAACGTGCCGACACAGATAAGAAGAAACTGGCAAGAGAATTTAATGATGGCCAGATTGATGCGCTTATTCTCAACAAGAGTGCAGCAACTGGTATTTCCCTTCATGCTTCGAGCAAGTATAAGGACCAGAAGAAGCGTGTGATGATCGTGGCTCAGCAGCAGCTTGACGTGAATGATGAGGTTCAGATGCGTGGACGTATCGACCGAACAGGACAGGTTGCAAGAGGTGCATACGAATATGTTGTTTCTCTTATTCCTGCCGAGCAGCGATTATTAATGATGTTCAAGGCTAAGTTGAAGTCACTTGATGCCAACACTACTTCTTCGCAGAAGAGTAAGTTCAACGAAATGGAAGTTGCCGATATTACCAACAAATATGGTGATAAGGTGGTTAAGGAATACATGGCAGAGCATCTTGACCTTTACGCACGTATGGCTGATCCATTCGGATGGGAAAAGAGTAATGGCGAAGATTTGTCCAGAATCGACCCACAGACTCTTGTTGCAAGCGGTGGCGGTGTTGGTGATGGCGAAGCTGGTGCCGACGCAAGTAAGTTACTTGGTAGAATGGCATTGCTAAAGGTTTCTGAGCAGGAGAAGATGTTGCAGGAGATTGGCGAGCTTTATGCCAACGAGATTCAACGCCTCAACGAAATGGGTGAGAACGACCTGGAGATTACCGAGCTGCCTTTGAAGGCTAAGACTCTCCACAAGGAAGTTTGGAAGCAGGGAGCAGAGCCGGGCGGCGATAATGCCTTTGCCGACAATACCTATATAGAAAAAGTGAACATGGCTATCTTGAAGAAGCCAATGAAGGCTGCTGAGGTGAAGGCTTCACAGGATGGCTTGACAGGCGGCAAGACTTGGGAGGAGTACAAGACCGAGAAGAAGGCAGCCGTGAAGGAGTACTTCGACCAGAAGATTGCGGACGAGACTCAGAAGTATGAGGATCGTGCAGTGAAGGCTGCAACCAAGGCCAAGGAGAAGTATATCAAGGATGGCAAGAAGGGTCAGGAGAAATCGGGCATGAGCGATGAGCAGATTGAGAAGATGGCTGGCTATCAGTATGACAACATCTACAAGCAGGAGAAAGATAAGCTGAACGATGTGATGAAGAACCTGAAAGCCAAGGCTGAAATGTTTGAGCGTGTGCTTGATACCTTCGATACCAACCAGACTTTCGTTCTGCCTACAGATATGAATAACCCTAACGAGTTGAGCGGATTCGGCAATAGTTACGGTAGACTCATTGACATCAAGATTACTGATAACTACTCGCCTAACGCCTCTACGGTTTCATTCGCTACCTTGGATGGCAGAAGAAAGATTACTTTCCCTATTGCCGGCAAGGTGGGTTCTGGTGAAAACAAGGTGGATATTATCGGTTCTATCGACCGCATGACCAAGCAGGCTGCCGGTATGGGCGATAACCATATCAAGGTATTGGATCAAGACCTTAAGAATTGGGATAGACTGACCAGCAACGAGAGCCGCAAGGATGGTTATATCGTGACAGGTAATCTGATGCAGGCCTTGGTTGACAGTAAGGATCAGGGCTTGGGCGGTCAGTTGGTGAAGTACACTACTGATACTGGCGAGGTGAAGACTGGTATCTTGATGCCAGACCGATTCGACCCTAAGGGCTTGACTACGGATGCGCCTATCAACAGCGTGGCTGATAAGTTTGAACTTTCATCATGGCACGGAGGTATTGACGAGGTTACTTCATCGGATGGTGAAGTAAAGGTGAAGCGCATAGACAACTATCGTGGCTACTACTTCGAGCTTCGTGTACCAAAGAGCAAGGCGAAGGGTGGCAAGTACTTCATGGACGAAGATTTACTGAAGCTGGTTGATGGCAACAATTTTGAAACCAGAGGAAACAATATGCTTGCTGAGTTCAAGCCAGAGCAGTTGAAGCCAGTACTGGACCGTCTGTCTAAGATGGGCGTGAAGGTACAGGAGGAGCGTAAGACTTCTGAGGATGAAGGTACTCACTTCCGTGAGGACCGAGGCTTGCAGTATTCTAAAACAGGTGCAAAAGATGTTAAGAATAGTAGAATCATTCCCGAAGATGTAGATAAAAACGTATCTTCGCAGATAGAAAAGACATTTGATTCTGCCATAGAAGAAATAGTAGAGAATGCAGAAGATAGAGACAAGTCAAGACTTGTTGATGATGCAGACCATGCCGTAGATGAATTTTCTAATCTTGGCAGAAGTGTTATTGAATATTACAGGAATGATTATGAACGAAAAGTTGAAAAGTTATCAGGACAGTCCATCGGAGGATATCTTGGTGGTAAGAATGACGGTAAGGGAAATAGAGGCTCTTATCTACTCCAATATTATAAGACCATTCTCGCCGTCGCTGACAGAGAACTTGCCTATAGAGACGTTAGAGCAAAGAATCTCAGAGAGACTTGGGGATTGCAGCCAGGAGGAGCGTTCGCACTTGGAGACGTTGAACGAATTTTTAAGGAAACAAATAGAGATAAAGCAAAAGCTGAGCTCTTCCAAAAAGCTCTCGATATAAGCAAGCGTCTTGGTGTTAATATCAAGGTGAGTGCTGAAAGCCCAAACAAGGCTTCTGGAGAGGCTGACATCAATAGAAATATTGATTTGTACATTGATGGTCTGGTAAAGACCAAGGCTCCTGACGATTCCGCCCCTACCATTATGCTGCATGAAATGATTCATGAGGCAACGATGGGTGCTATCAATCTCGTTAAGAAAGGTAAAGCAGAGGGTGTTCTGACTCCTAAGCAGATAGAGGGTGTAAAGACTATTCTTGAAATCTACGACCGAGTAAAGGATGATAAGGAACGCTTCAAAGAAGAGCCATACGGTCTGACTGATGCTTATGAGTTAACTGCTCAGATGGCTGATTCAAGACAGAGGAAGGCAATGGATTTGTCTATCTTGGATAGAGTTGTTAATGCTGCACATGAATTTGCAAGAAAGGGCGACCGTTCTATCTTGCAGAGAGTGAAGGATGCCATGAAGAAGCTCTTTGAGATTTCAGACAAGGATAAGATGGATAAGGCACTCAATGACATCATGGATGATTTCAATGAAACCATTGATGATATTTCCATGAATGAGATTGAACAGGATGGATTCGCCTACAAAGTTACAGACAAGGACGAACTGGACCGCCTCAATAAGGAGAAGACTTTCAGAATGTATAGCGGAATGCAGGAGGTGGACGGTAAGCTTTACTCCCCTATGGCTGCTATCATTGACGGCAAGCGTACCGATGCAACTGAGATTGGTGTATGGATGGGCGCAGACGAGCGACCTGATCTTGTAAAGAACGGCAAGTTTACCCTTGTGAAGACTGACAAGAATAAGGGTGTTGGCGAGGGCGATGTGCCTGCTGCCTACAATCCTTACATGCACACTTCCACTTCTATGATGAACGACCAGTTTACCGGTGCTTACGCAAGAGGTAACATCAAGGTAGTGGAATGGGAGATTCCAGAGAGCGAGAAGACGAGTGGCTATCATGCTGAGGGTGCTAAGGATGCCGTGGGACTTGTGCCTTGGCACTCTGGTTCCGTGAACAGTCTTCTTCCGAAGGACAGACAGAGACAGGTGATGTTGTCACGCTGGAGAAAGGCGGTGAGAGTGGTTCCTGATTCAGAGGTGGCAGAGAGTATCGCAGAGCAGTTGAAGGGGACTGGCTTGGCTATCCCTTGGAATGTTGTTACTCCTAATCAGGTTAGGGAGTTGGCTAAACTGGGCGTTCCTATCACTACCGTTGAATCGGGAAGACAGGTTCCTGAAACCAAGGAGAAGTTCTTGCAGCAGATGGCTGATTTGGAACAGGAGTTCCCTCAGGCTAAGTTCGTTAACGTGAAAATGACAAAGGATGCCTTCAAGGTATGGGGTAAGGACAGCGGCACTAAATTCCGCACAGATAATGGAGAAAGCAACTATCCTACTTCATCGGTTGAGAACCATGTAGAGAAGGTGGCTCAGAAGACTGGCGGAAAGGTGAAGATGGTTTCATCGGTTGATGAAATCACCAACAAGGCAGCAAAGGCAGCTATTGAGGAAGGCAGAAAGATTACTGGCTGGTATGATGAGAATACTGGCGAGGTGCATCTTTATATGCCAAATATCCACGACAGATATACTGCCGAGAAGACTATCTGGCATGAGGTTGTAGGACACAAGGGAATGAGAGAGCTTTTCGGTGAAGAGCGATTCGAGAAGTTCCTTCGTGATGTGTGGTACGACTTGGATAAGCCAGAGAATGCGGCTTTGAAGAAGCTGGTGGATGATGAGAGAAAGTTCAACCCTATGAATATCTACGATGCCATAGAGGAAGGTATCGCCCGACTCGCCGAGGATGGCAAGGGCGAAGCTGGATTCTGGAATGGTATCAAGAATAAGGTATCTGATTTTCTTCATGAAATCGGTTATCGTATTGCTCCTAATACTAAAGATGTGAAGTACTTGCTCTGGTTGAGCAAGAACTTGCAGAAGAATCCGAATGATCCATATTGGAAACTGAGAGCCGAGGCGGTGAAATACCGTCTCGACCATGAGGATATTCGGAGTGTGGTTTCCCGTGATGGCGTGTTCTACGAAAATGATGGCAAGGCTCGTTCCCTGGCAGACTTACCAAAGGCAGATTATCAGGAGGCTACAGACGGACAGATTCATTTCCGTACTACCCCAACCGCAGCTACTGCCCTTGACAGATACCATCGTTCACTTGACGCTCATGGCTATATGGCTACGGAGAGCTATATGGATAATATGCTTTCCTTGAAGAAGTTGATGAATGCCATTGTTCCGGATAAGAAGATTGAGGATATTGCTTCTTCGGAGAATCCTTATATGCTGCAGAACACCATGCAGGGTGCGATGAGCGATGCGTCCAAGATGTTCGAGATAAACATCATGAGTCCTTTGGAGAAAGCTATGGCTGGAGTACTCGATGCCTTTGAAGGCAAAAAGACAGACGACAAGATAAGAAACTTCAATCTCTATATGATTACCAAGCACGGCTTGGAGCGAAACCGTATCTTGTATGTGCGTGATGCCTTGAAGTATATGCGCATGAACGAGAAGACTAAGAAGTTAGCTGATACTGTGGAGTTCGATTGGAACAACGAGAAAGCTACCCTTGACGAGAAATTGGAGCGTGGAGACATCGACTTGAAGACTTATTATGAGCGCATGGACGATTTCATCCGCACCTACGTGGATAGTGACAATAAGTTTGATGCTGGCGAACATGACTATTCGGGTATTCACGCTATACAGGAAGTGGCGAAATCTTCTGATCCATACGATGATGCAGAGGCTATTCAGAGCGTGATGGATTCGGAAGCGAAGATGGAGAGTATCAAGAAGGGGTCTGTTAAGGACTATTGGGATAAGTTGAAGGCTGCCACCCAGTATTCTATTGATGCTGACTATAAGAATGGTCTTATCAGCAGAGAACTTTACGGTCATGTTTCTGATATGTTCAACTGGTATGTGCCTTTGAGAAAGTATGATGAGGCTACTGCAGAAGATACTTATGGCTACATTATTGAGCAGGGAGACCCGAAGAGTTACATCGGAAGCACGATCATGAGAGCGAGAGGACACAAGTATCTGAGTGAGACAAACGTGCTGGCGCAGATTGGTGCGATGGGTAACAGAGCTATCAAAAATGGCGGTATGAACGCTATCCGTCAGGCATTTGCAAGATTCGTAAGAAACAACTCGAACAATAATCTTGTGACGGAGACTAAGGTTTGGTACGCCGATGACCCTATCACTCACACCACCGTGGAGCGTTACCCAGACATTCCCGAGAACGCTACGGCTGATGAAATAAATCAGATAGTAGCAGACTTCAATATGGAAATGAAGGATTTGGAATCAAAGGGGTTGGCGACAAAGGTGTATAGAAGAGGAAGAATCGGCTATAAGTTCCAGAGAGCGGAGAACAAATCGCAACATATTGTTGATGTAATGATTGCCGGAAAGAAGCATAGCTTTGTTATCAACGGCAACCCAAGAGCAGCGCAGGCTCTGAACGGAATGCTGGAGCATAAGAACGAGTCATTGGTAGGACGAACTACTGCCGCCATATCAAGATTCATGGCTCAAACCTGTACTTCATATAACCCAGAGTTTGTGATGCGTAATATGATAAGAGACTTTGAGTTTGCTTCTACCAACCAGCTTGCCAAGGAAGGTATGGCATACACCAAGACTTTCGAAAAGTATTATGCTCAGGTTGGACTTATCGAGGGTATCAGAAACACTAAGCTGAGTGATTTTAAGAAAATGACAGGATTCGGCTTGTTCTCTAAGTACAGAAACGGCACACTCGACACTTCCGATAAGATTCAGAGATACTTCAAGGAGTTCATGGAGAACGGCGGCGAGACAGGCTGGGTTCAGATAAAGAGCATGAAAGACCTTACTGCCGAGTATAAACTTCATGTAAAGACAGAGAAGAACGGCAAGGCCAGGGTATCAAAGAATGTCTTTGATTTTATCTTCAAGAATTTGGAGAACGCCAACGAGGTTGCAGAGAACTTGGCTCGCTTTGCTACTTATTGCGCGAGCCGCGATGCAGGCCGTTCGACTGTTCGCTCTGCTTATGATGCCAAGGAGGTTTCTGTCAACTTTAACCGACACGGTTCGGGTAATGCCATCTATTCGTTCAAGAACGGAGAGATGAGTAATGCTAAGACTGCAAGAAAGAATGTCTATGGTTTCTGGGCTTCTTGGTTTAGAAACTCGTCAATGTTCTTCAATGCAGGAGTGCAGAGTACCAACCTCCTGATCAAGAACTTCAAGAACAACAAGGCTGGAACGATAGGCTATATCATGGCTGGTCCAATGATGAGTGGTATGGCTATGGCTCTTATCAACAATATGCTTATCGCCAGTGAGGATGAAAAGGACAGAAAGGGAGTGAAGGACCCATACGGAGAGTTGCCTGACTATATCAGAAGAAACAATCTCTGTATCTACGTAGGAGGTGGCGAGTTTATCACTATTCCGCTTGCTATTGAGGAAAGGGCTTTCTATGGTCTGGGTGACTTGGCGGCTGGTCTTACTTTCTCGAAGAATATCAGCGGACAGAAGAATCCTGCACTGGATGCTGTAGGGTGTATGTCTCAGCTGGTTCCTGTGGCTGATTATCTTGGAAACGCCTCATTCGGTAAGAACCCCGGAGAGGAAACCATCAAAGCCATTGCTCCATCTGCAACTTCTCCTATTTTTGAATGGTTCTTTAACTCAGACTGGAAGGGCGCTCCTATTCATAGAGAGAATAAGTTTGACGAGAACCAGCCATCTTGGATGCTGGCCTACAAGGGTACACCTGAATGGCTCATCAACATCAACAAGAAAGCCAACGCATGGTCGAACGATGTAGCTCCTGGAAATGAGAACATGAAGGGAAATGATTTCCTTGATGCTGCGACAGATCCATCTTTGCTGCAGCACTTATATAGTAGTTATCTTGGAGGTGCTGCCACCTTTATGGAGAGAGTCGGAGGACTTGTTAAGAAAGGAAAGGACACTGAAACAAATGATATTCCTTTTGTGCGCTCCCTGTTCTATACACCAAGCGAGCAGACAAGCCTTCAAAGAACCAAGAGCAAGTGGTATAACTACTTGGATGAGACTGAAAAGATGATAGCGAATGCTAAACGCTTGAAGTCAAAGAAAGTTCCTTTGGATGAACTGGTTAAGAATTATGGCGACTACTACAAGTTTAAGCAATCAAAGGGAGCTGAGAAGATGAATGTTATAGAAACGGCTACCAAAGAAATGAAGCGATGGAAGGATCTGCGCAACAAGTCGAACGATGCAGAGAGTATCAACTTTGCCAATCAGAATATTGATTATATTATGATGAGGGCAGTGAATGAACTCGACAAGTTGAACTAAATAAAAAGGGAGTGGGCTTAATGCTCACTCCTTTCTTTTCTATATATCAATAATCTTCTGACTCTGCTTCTGACTCTGCATCCGATGCTGCATCATAAGCATCACTAAAACTTCCATCTTCCAATGCTGCCTGAACATCTTCTACATAAGACTTTGTGTTATCAAGTTTTTCTTGCAGTTCTTCTATATGGGAAGATTGTTCGTTGATAACTTGTTTGAGAATAAATATTGAATCCGACTTAATATCAATCTGATGTTGCAGTTCTTTTTTAGAAGGGCCACAAGAAGCTAAAGAAAGCAAAATAAACGGTATGATTATTTGTTTCATAATTACAATCGTTAAGTGTTGGGTTTCTTGCAAAAATACGAAAAATACCAATAAGTTGTGCGCTATTAGACTACTTTCTTTGCAGTTTAGACTGATACTAAATAAGTGGGCAAGATGTTGCTCACACATAAAACGCTGATACATAACAACTTAAATGCTGATATTTTAATTTTGAGCATAGTTAGGAAAGGGGTGAAGTTCTTTGTAACTTTGCAACAAGTTCAATAGTGAACGAAACAATTAATCTATCATTTATTATGTCAGAATCAAAAACTTACGTATTCGGGGAGAATGGAACCAGCCAAGGTGGCGGTTTGAATAGCATTCTTGCTATGCTCCCAGCACTCATGCAGAAGCAGGGTGTAGATCCAAGTTTGATTGCTCTCTGTAACGGAAAGGGCAATGGTGGCGGATGGGGCAATGATTTGTTTGCCATCTTGCTTCTCTTTATCATCATGGGTAGAGGTAACTTCTTCGGCGGTTCCAACTGTGGTGGCTTCATGCCTAACGGACAGGGTGGTGTTGCTCCTATGATTAACAACGACGCCAATACGGCTGTTATCATGCAGGCAGTTCAGCGCAATGGCTACGATGTTCAGTCGCTCGCTACTGCTCTCAACACTACTACCGGTAACGTTATCGCTGCCATCAATGGTGTAAGCAAGGAGATTTGCGGTGTCGGCAACCAGATGGGTATGACAGCTAATCAGGTATTGACCGCCATCATGCAGGGTAACAACGCAATCGCTACCCAGTTGGCAGAATGCTGCTGCAAGACCAACAACAGCATTACCGCTATGGATGGTAATATCAAGTTGGCTATGTGCCAGCAGACTGGTACTTTACAGAATGCCATCAACAATGTGGCTGTAGGTCAGGAGCGTGCAGCTTCCTCTCTCGCTTATGCTACTCAGCAGCAGACTTGCGACTTGCATAATGCTATCAAGGAAAGTACACAGACTATCGTTGATGGTCAGAAGCAAGCCGAGTTCAGAGAAATGCAGAACAAGATTGATGCACTCCGTGAGGAGAACAGCACCTTCAAGTCTTCTGCTATGACTTCTCAGATTATCGGTCAATCACTTGCGCCTGTAAATGCTGCTTTGGCTGGTTTGCAGAGTGAAGTCAACGCAATCAAATGCGCCCAGCCGAATACGGTGACTGTACCATATCAGCCATTCCAGGCCATTCCTAACTGCGTGGCTTATCAGTATGGTTTGAATGCTGCCAACAATGCAGGATTCTGGGGTTAAGAAAGGAGGCTGCTATGTTATGGTTAAGACCTTATACATGGGTGAATCGTAACGGTTCGGCAGCTATCGCTTCTACGGGCGTGGTGGTGAATACTGCTGATGTGGTGTTCACCTTCAAGAATCACGCCTTCGTGAATGCCAACTATAGAGGAACGATTTTCGTGAATCTGAAACAGGCTATTCCGACTGGAACGACTGGTACGCTGCCTATCCTTTTCGAGACCAACGGAAGTACACAGGCTGTAACTAAGTTTAATGGCGCACCATTGACGGTTGCAGACGTGCCTGGAACTGGAGTGGTTCAACTCTGGTTTGAGAGAGACACTAACACCCTTCAACTGATGACGGGTATTGTTTAACAAACAGAATAGATAATAGGAGATTACATTATGTTTCAAGGTTTAAGAAATAATTCCTTATTTTATGTACTCGACAAGGGCGAGAATCCTAACTTGCGAATCGGTCAGGTGGTTTCAGTAAGCAACCCTCAGACGAAATATCCCGCCTTTAACAACGGCTTTACTCCTCAACCTATGGAGACTGTGGTGGACGTGAAGGTGAAGCTGGGTGACGAGGAGGTGGACTTCAAGCAACTTCCAGCAAACGGACAGATAGCCAACGACAAGAACCTTGTAGTTAGCGACAACAAGGATGCTATGAGTGCTGAGGTTGATGCCATGCTGAGACAATCCAAGGCGATACTGGAGAGCGTAGATTACAACAAGAGGGTAGTAGAATCTTGTGAGGGAATGCTACAGCAACTCAACCCCCAGATAGCCAAGGAGAAGGAACAGACCGAGAAAATAAACAAACTGGAAGGTAAGGTTTCAGGCATTGAGGGCAAGATTGACAAGATGATGGGATGGCTTCAGCAGACCATGAGCAAGTAATCTCCTACCTATCTATTCATTTAAAATCTTATGATTATGGTAATGATTGAGATTACAGAGGACAAGTTTGATGGCTTGTACGAAAACGTAGAGAAAGGTTTGCGCTACTTCGATAAGGCTATGAAATGCCTGGGCGAAATGAAGCGTGACAACCGTGGTAGATACGGAGAAAGAAGCCGTATGCCGGACTACAGAGGTCGTGGTGGCAGAGGTGGTATGCGTGAATACGACGACTACGATGAAGAAATGCGTGACAGTCGTGAGCGTAGAGAGAAACGTGACTATCAAGACTGGGAGGAATAATAATAACTAACTATGTGGGTTTGGTCACGACATAAATGTCGGAGCCAGACCCATTTAAATTTTAGACGATTATGGCTACAAAATATAGAGAATCGCTTGATGCGTATGATTACAAACCGAAAGAAATGATTGCGTATCTGAGACACAACGGCTGGCACTTCAACAAGAAAATGTGTGAGTGGGCAGTGGCTCAGATGAAAAAGAACGGGAAACGCATTAAGGCAATGAGTAGCGAGAGTGTAGAAGAACTGCTGAGAAAACACGATGTTGAGTTAGAGAACAACATCGGCCATGATGCCTGTTATATTGCCAATATGTGTGTGGCAGACTTCTACGGGAGTTCGATAATGGACGAGAAATCTCTTGCCAAGTTTGTGAAAGACTATGTTGATGATGAAGATCAACAGGATGGATTTATCTTCAACCGCTTCTATGCTGACTGTGCTCATAACGGAATCGGTATTCCTTGGGATGAGATATTATGAGGGAACAGGAGATTTACTTAGAGCAGTATGACTGGACGGTGCGTGTGTGTTATCATGCCGGCAGGAATGATGCAATGAGAATAAGAAAGCATCTTCGGGAGTTGGGCTGTCATGGCGTTCCTCTCGAAGATGCTTGTAATCTTATGCTCAAAGGTGAGCTGAATAAAGGGCTGACCTACTCCAATATGGACAAAAGAAAAAGTGTTGTCGTCATAGGAGAAGCCTCATCGTACCCAGAGTGCATCAATAGTATCGGACATGAAATGCTTCATGTGGTGCAGCATATAGCAGACTGTTTCCTTCTTGATATGTATGGGGAAGAAGTGTGCTATCTGCATGGAAATTTGATGCAAGCGAGTATGGAGGGGCTAAAATGAAAATACTAATTTATCAGGATAACCTTTTGTAATATCATAGGACTCAACCTCTGTTATTGAAGTAAGAGCCATTACTTCTGCCTTGTGCTGGTGTGTAACATTGTTTGTCTGCTTGGCATAGACTTCCAACTCTTTCAGCATATACAGAGCATTGTCAATATCCATTGTCTCGCACTCTGTATCAAACCAGATGTCAACAGTCTTTTCTCCATCCTCTTTGAGTATATTAGTGGAGTAAGACAGGCTTCTTCGCAAGTCAATGTCAAGCCAACGCTGCTTGTCATTTAGAAGGAAAGAATTGACAGATGAAGATTTATCATAAGCAGCAATCTCTGTTATCTTATCAGCCTTCGCTTGCTTTAATTGCATTGCATTGATTTTAGCAATGAACTCGCTGAATGCAGATTTTATTACATCTTCATCAAAGATTGATGCAGGAACTGTGCATTCGTAACACTCGTAAGCATTCAGTTCATTATTGAACGTTGCATTGATATGGTATACTATAATGTTACCATATTCGTACTTTTGTCTGTACTGACCTTCCGGAATAAAGGTCTTCACAAAATTAATTTTCTCCATAATCTTTTTACTTTTTAAATTGATTCTTTATTTTGATTTTCTTCATATTCACACAGAAAACTCTGTCCTTGTGCGACATCATCGTCCATGCTTTGCGTCTGATATTGTAGGAGTCGTAATGCGTAAGAACACCCATCAGGCTATTAATGCGGTTTACGTACCTCTGCAACACTTCGCCTTTCGGGTTAGATTCTATCCCGAACCTATCAATCACATCATACAGATGTTCTACAGTCCGTGAATTAGGAAGAGTTCTGCCTGGGCGAATCAATGCACCCGTGAACCTCACTCCGCTCGATGCCCTCTGTAGGCTGACCTTCTTAGGATGCAGCGTAAGACCAAGCTCTTCTAACAAATACCCCCTCGATTCTTGCAGGATATTCAGCAGAAGCTTTTTATCCCTGCTGATAACTACAAAATCATCTACATATCTGCCATACCCGCCATCTTTGCCTACTCGCTCTATCATTAACTTATCGAATTGAGAAAGCAGGAGGTTTGCAAGGAGCTGTGATGGTAGGTTTCCGATAGGCAGGCCGATACCTTCTCCGCAAGTGAATAATGATTTATTCTTCGGCAGTTTGTTCCACAACCCCAAATCGCCCACCTTTACGCAGTTCTTTGTTGGGTCGTGTAAGATAACCTTCTTCCATAGCCATAGCCACCACTCTATATCACTTCCATGATACTTGGCTCTGATAACCTTTTCGAGGAGGTTATAAAGGAGCGAACGATTGATGCTCATGAAAAAGCCCTGTAGGTCGCATTTCAGCACCCAGGCTTCCTTTGTATAGTTCTCGCTCACTCGCTTTTTCTCCTCCTTAACGTCAGTGATGCCGTAATCAGTTCCCTTACCCACACGGCACGCATACGCCTTGTCTGTCATTTCGCTTTCGAGTGTTTCTGTGAACTTGATAGCGAGCAGATGATGAATAATGCGGTCACGGAAGTCTGCACAGAACACCTCCCTGAGCTTCGGCCTCGTTACGCAGAACGTCTTGCTCTTACTTATCTCGTATGCCATCGAGTTAAGGTCGATGTATAGCTGATAATTGTTCGCAATATAATTCATCTGATATTCGATGCAGCCTGGTGTTGAACCCTTATGCTTGCAGCAGTCATAATAGGCGGCATACACCTCATCTATCGTCACATATTCTCTCTCGAATTTCATCTCACAAAAAATAGCAAATACAGAGACAATCGTCACTACCTGATAATCGAAAACTGGCAGCACCACGTTGCTGTTCGACTTGTTGTTGTTGTTCGCACTACTACTGTAGTTCCAAGCGTTCGTGGCATTGTTCTGCGTATCTCAGTATTTTCTCCGCTTTTGCGGTCTGAACACTTCTCTTTTTCAGAGTTGCGTGTTAATACCCCTTGTCACTTTAGTGACGGCACTCTCGTGTTGCCTGCGGCTTCACGACTCTCGCCTTTGCGCTTTTGCTCTGCCTTCTGCCAGCCATACGCCTCTCTCAGTACCTTCTCCGCTAAATGATTGAGGTTGGTTGCTTGTTTCTTGTTTAAGAACTCAGCATCCGTGAGGAGGTTGATTCTTGAGTTGACTTCCGACATGAGCAATATATACTCGTGAATACGCTCTTCTCTTTCCGTCCAGCTCTCGTTGATTCTGCGTATCATATCGAGGGCTGTGCAAGCCTTGCTGACAGCCTCACTGTAGGTGCTGTATCTCACAATCTTGCTGACGGTCTTGCTATACTTGAGGAGTATCTTGCACAAGACGAGCGTATCTTTATATATAAACAAATTCTCTGTAAGTGCCATTTTGATTAATTATGTTTGAACCATCTCCATCTCTGCTCTTGTAAAAGAGAGAAAGAGATGAAGAGATAAAGAGATTAACAAGCGAAAACTGGCAGCACCACGCCGCTGTACGACTTGCCGTTGTAGCCCGCACTACTACTGTAGTACCAAGCGATCGTGGCACCGTACTGCGTAGAAGTCCACCTGTATTTCTTCATCACAAAGTTGTAATAGTCTGTCGCAACTGTCTCGCCATACAGGGTTTCCAGCACCTGCTTGATAATACCGATATTGGCTACGTGTACGTATTCCTGTCCTACAGACATGACGAAGCCATGCAGATCCTCTCCTCCAAGGTTGAATATCTGGCTATACGCATAGTCAAAGGCTGGGACAGACAAGCTTCGCTCCTGTGCTTCCTGACGGATAAGGAATGAGGATGATTCTCCGTTATAGTAGTTTGCATCATTCACGTTATTTCCGTTCAGAGCGATAGAGTTAAATTGTAAGTTCTGCGTACACCATGCCATACTCAGCAGTTTCGACACATTCTTAATATCGCTTGTGCGAATACAGAAAGTACCCTTGTTGATGGAAAGCGAAGCGTCTGCCACCTTGATAGCCACTGCGTCATCGGCATTTCTTCCTGCGGCTACCCAGTCCTCGATGTAATACTCATTTTTGTTTGCATCAACAACAAAGATACCTGCCTTGAACTGATAGAATCTGTAGTCAATAAGCCTCTGCGGAACGCTGGCTGTGTAGGTTCTTGAGTTCTTATTAAAGCTGACATTGTAACCATCTTGGTCATCAATGACAACAGTATACTCCTTTTTATAAGGAACAAACACCGTCACCTGTCCTTTCTCATCAGTCTGGTAGGTAGTGGCCTTCTTGTCAACTGTCACAACAACAGGAATGCCCTCCCATGCTGTGCCTACGTTCTCAACGTACTTGGTAGCCGTAATAACCACCTTTTCCATGCTGTCCTCATCATAGGGCAGATATTCCACGTTGATACTGCGGCTACCCAGCACGGCTGTATATCCTTGAGGAGCGATAGGCTGTGCATTGCCATATTCAGGGAATACAACCTGATAGTAGTTTCCTCGGGCAACAGTAAAGGTAGCCTTGCCCTCTGCATCCGTGGTATAACTCTGAGGAGTCTTGCCGTTATTGAGGAATACATTAATCTTAATACCGGCCACCTTGATAGACTCTACAGAAGAAGCAATGGTGACAGTCACCTCCTCATCGGTATTGATAACATCTACCGACTTGGTTTCTCCGTTTCTGTTAGTCACAGAGATTGTCGAGCCTGCCAGCTCTATATCACAGGTTTCAGCACCAGCAGTAGCAGTCTCGGCTGCTTTGATAGCTTTGTTAGTATTGTCAGCAGCAGTATTAGCAGCATTGATAGATGCAGTAAGAGCATTAACATCTATCTTGTCAAGTTTGGCTTTGTCGGAAGCTGACATAAAGCCAGCACGACCAGGAGATATAAAAGGCTTGCTTTTTTCGCTGTCACTTGACTCGGAGTTAGAACGTGATGTGTTTGTTGGTGCTACGGCATCAGGGACAACAAGATATTTGTGTGAACCATCGGCAAACTCAATTCTGATAGCAGTTTCAGATGGTTGGTCATCATCGCCATTCCACACGTTATCCCAAACTGGATCATAAAATTCCAACTTAGCCACAGCTCCAGCCTTTTTGACGTATTCTTGAAGGTCAAAACTTGGCACAAAGTCACCCAATTTCTCCCAATTGCTTGCATCAACATCTCCTGCTAAGTCACCTGCGTCTGTCAGGTCTCCTGTATAGATGTATTCAGCATATTTGTTGTTCTCACCATCTTTGCTATCTTTGAGGATATAGATGTGCTTTTTGATATTGCGAATATCGGTTGGGAGTTCTGTTACTATCTCAAAGAAGGTGGTGTCAAGATTGCCCAACTGAGAGAGAGGAACATTACCGCCAGCATCAAGCGAGGCAATGCCATTTGCTTTGCCTTTTGTGTTTATAATTCCTTTCGCTGCTGCGTTTATCTTATCTCTGATACCAGAAAGAACCAATGCAAGTCCCTCTGCGTCAAGATAACTGTTATATGTTTCGTTACTCATATTTATAGCTATTTAAATTAACCAAATGCTACTAAAAAACACTGCTGAATTTCACCGCTATTCAAAGGCTTGGCTACTCCTCCATTGTTATTAAGGAGACCAAGATTTGAACGGTCGTGGGTTTTGAAGCCTGCTGCCTCTACATTACCATAGAAAGAAGTGTCTCTCCAAATAGTTACCCATTGGGGAACAGGTACACCTTGATCTTCGTCGTCATTAGCACCTATTGTAACTTCAGCATTTCTTAGATTAATAAAAACAGGAGAACTACTGTTAGACTCAATACTATTGACTCTATCTATACTATTACCACCCATATCAAGAGTATTCTTCATGCTGTTGCCTCCATCCAGCCTGAGATATTCGTTTTTGAGTTTATCCCAGACAGCCTGAGCAATCTTCTCGATAGTGATAGCATAGTTCTCAATCTCCTGAGTGCCTACTGCGCCTTCTTGGATATTGACTCTTTCTACAGCTCCATTTCCAAGGATGCTTGAAGTAACTGCGTGTTCTGCCAGTTTTCTTTCCGTGACTGCTTCATCATGGAGCTTTTCGGTTGTTACGGAGTCGTTCGCTATCTCGTCTGTACCAACAGCACCATCCTGGATATTATCTCTCAGGACCGCACCTGTTCCAAGTTTTTCGGAAGTAACAGCTTCGTCCGCTAACTTTTCGGTTGTTACAGACCTGTCCTCGTAATCTTCCGTTTTCATTTGAGGAACTTTCGTTCCTAACCTAATATCTTCTCTAAATGTAGGCATAACAAATTTCTTTTGGTTGAGTTGATGTAAATATCTTAATTTTGAATTGAGGGGAGGGTATGCGGATTCTGAAACAGAAAGATTTATTATCCTTGTGTCTCTTTATCGGAACCCGATACCATTTATTATCACCGCAGTTTTGCCTGATAACAACCTTTCCCGGATTAACAAGATTGATTGTTAAGTAAACATTGCGATGAACGCTTAGTTCTTCGGAAACCCAAGCATTTTCTTCGTTGCTATATGAAGTAGCTACCTTTTCCATCTTATTTAGTTTGGTTAGCACCCAGTTGCTGCAGAGCAATAGAATACATTTGATTAGCCTTAGAATCATCATAGGCAGAAAGAAGTAAGAAGGCAAGATAGTAGATGAAAGCACCACGGAAGTTGTCGGAGATTTCGACAGAATCGCCTTCGTTTCCTTTTGTTATGTCAGTAGGTACTCCCACATAAGACACGGACACGATGCCATCGGAAGGCATAGGCTGCACCAATACCTGCAGTGGCTTGACACGCATGATGGCTGCTTGCGGTCGGTCGATGGTTCCCTTTGAAGTCTCATCGAACATCATCAGTGCCTCATCGGAAGTATCCTCTACAGGAACGACCGCCTTGTGCCACCCCTTGCCACGCACACGGTTGATATTGAACACAGAGACAGACGAAGGCATTGTGATAACGCCAATATCCTCGTGGTCATCAAAGGAAGTTACCGTCATAGTAGCGGTTGTAGATGCCACATCGGAAGAAGCATTCTTCTGTGTAGAAGAAGATGAGGAAAGTACCGAAGAAGCGGAAGCAGTAATAGCAATCCAATGTAATGCGTCCGGAATCTTGGCGCGGATGATATTCTCCATGTACACGTCATCTTTATCGTCTGCGATATAAGATGTACCAGAAGTTTCCTCGTCAATACACCATCGGACCTGCTTTATGATTTCATCTACTTTCATTATACCTTATTTATATATAGCGGATTATGGCTCGAAGTCGGGGAAGATAATGTTGTACTTTGACGCCTGTTTCATGGCATTAGCCAAAGTGCGGTAATCTTTATCAAAGCGCTTGTTGACATACTCGATAACGTCTGCAGTAGAAACAACACCCATCACCCGTTCCTTCTCAGGCTCAGCCTCATCGGTGTCTTTTGCGGAAGTCTCCGCTTTTTCAGGAACGGCATCGTGCGCCTGCCCAGCTTCTTGCTTCTCCTTATCAAGAGCAGCCTGCTCGCCCGGGTATTCCTCCTCGGAGTGCTCGAGAATGATGGTGTTGTTAAGAAAAAGAGGGTTGGACTCCAGGAGATCCTGGCAGTATCTGTTGCGAAGTGTCAGTGACGGATACTTGTTGATAACCACATTGCCGTTAGTGAAGTTGTATCGTACCTTGTTACCCTGCTTTCCTTCAAGCAGATAACTTACATTATTATTGCTGACTCTCGCCTTGTATGTTTTAATCATATTTCTTTAGAATTTAAAAAGGGGGCGAGGCTTACCGCACCCGCCCCCAGAATGAGTAAATATATGTTGGTTGAAATGAAAAAGAGCTCACGTTACGCAGCTACGTCCTGACCTGCGTATACAGACCAAGCTGAACCATCGTAGTAATAGACAGTGCCAGCCTCGTAGGTTGTCTCACCATTGACATAGTCCTTAGTAAGAGCCACCTTCATACCCTTTGCAGGAGTAGCAGGAAGCTCTGCAGCAGAGATGATTGCGCCCAAAGACTCGGTAGCAATCTTGTTGATCTTGCTTGCAGGGCCGACAAGGATAGAGTTGTAACCACGGAGAGCAACAGAGTCTGCTTCTTGGTGAATCCATCGCTTTGCGTCACGGACCTCGCCGCCACCCTTGGACATATCGTTGGTCTGCTCGCGCTTACCAATCTTGACGTAACGACGTGAAGCCTTAGGGTCGAAGATGACCATGAAGTCAGACATGCCCATAAGGTCGAGTGTCTGAGCCCAGATAAAGTCGATAGATCCGAATGTGTCCTTGAATCGCTTGAACGACAAATCGAACTCATTGTGGTTGATGAAGTCGTTCTGATGGCTGCCCTCAAGCTTGATATTCTCAAGTCTCTCGATGGCGTTCTTACCGCAGAATGCAAAGCAGCGGTCGTTCTCAGAGAACTCTGTGAACTGCAACTTTGAGATAGCAATCAGGTCGGAGAGAGTGTACTCGTCACCAATGGCGTAAGTGTTGGTAAGCTGATTGATGATGCCTTCAGAGGTGTATACATCTTCAATCTGGCCATCGCCAGTCTCAGCCTTGAAACGAGACTTAATACCCATCAGGTACGTGCGCTCAGCACGGAGATTGTACTTGATAATGGCATCGGTCTTGAGGTCGGCCACCGTGATAGGCTGTTCCTTCTTTACCTTTTCGTAGTCGTCAGTGAAGACGATGTTGAGCAGCTTCTTCTGCACATAGACAGACTTCTCGCGAGGCTGGAAGTTCTCTGGGGTAATGGTAAGCTGAGACTCGGAAGCCGCAGAAGAAGCAGCGAGCAGAGTAGTGCCTACTGGGATTTCAGGACAAGTCATGTTGTCGAGGTTTTCGCGCGTATCGCCCTCGTTCTTAGGGATACCATTAACGGCCTGCATGACAGCCTTCTTGCCGTTAGACTCAATGACGTAGAGCATAAGCGTGCCCTCTGTCTTGGTCTTAGAACCTTCCTTGTAACCAGCGACACCCGACACGATGACAGTTGTACCCTTGTAGAAAGGACGAATAGAGCCAGAGAAGTTGGTAGAGTTGATTTCTACTGTATCGCCAGCTACAATCTTCTGAGTGACCTGACCATCAAGCGTCTCTCCACCCACACGCTGATGAGATACAGACCAGTTCTTGATATTGACGGTCTTTGCCATCCGGCGAACGATAGAGAGGATAGGAGTCTTGAAAGGATAGAACTTAACAATCTCGGAGTCCCACTCCTTGTCGAGCAGACCGCCCTCGCGAAGCTGAGTGGATGATGCCTGAGAACCTGTGAGGTCCTGGCCATCCTTTTTGCCGCCTGGACTCAATCGATCGTTGCCTTCTGGATTGACTGGCTCCTTTGCCTCAACCGTCTCCTTGGAAGCAGGTTCAACTCCCTCGTTACCAATCTGAGGTTCTACATTGTCGGCCAAAGCGAGAACGCCACCACCCGTTGCAACTGCGAGTAACATCAGCACCATCTTTAAGACGGACTGAAAGGAAAAATAATTCATTACTTTCTTCATGTTATATACTATTTAAAAATCGTTATCGGTTAATTGCTTCTGATGCCATCGAAGAAACTCTCTCGCTTTATGGCCTTAGCAGGCTCGTTCCCGCTTCCGGAATTGGCAAGAGAAGGAGGCATACCTCCCTCTGTCTTAGAGGAGCGCACCTTGTTCTGGATCTTCTCGTTACGAGCCTGCATGGCAGCTTCCTCGCGAGCCGAAGAAATGTCAGCATCGTAGCTGTATGCGTTCTTAAAGAGCTTCCATGTTTCGGCAGAGATATTGCCATCTTCGGCGTCCTGTATAACGCCAAAGACTTTGCCCCAAAGGTCGTTAGTCTCCTCGTCAGAGAGGCCTAAACCCTGTAACGTTTCGTAAGACTTTCGGAGATTGTCATCGAGCAGCTGCGAGTGCTTCTCCTGTTCGGCAACCTTCTCCTGAAACTTGGTAATCTGAGTAGCCACCTTCTTTCCAAGCTCCTCATCTTCGAGAGCCGCCTTGATGTCGATACCCTGAGAAGCCATCCACTCGAATGGGTGCATATTCTTCCGTGTAGAGTCGAGCACCATAGCCGCCAGCCACTTGTTGCTGTCGAGCATCTTTGAGAGAGCCTTTCCGCTATCCTCGTACTTGGAGAGCATATCGGCATCGTCGTTCATGGCGCCATAGCGAGCCTCCTTGTCCTCGAAGTCGATGTCAGAATGACGCTTAGAGAAACGCTTGGAGAAGGCCGTGCGGTTAGGGCGCTCATCCTCGGCAGGAGCTTCTTGCTCCATTCCGGCAGAAGGGGCGTTGGGTGTCCCTTCTGTTTCCATCATTTTAGCTTGTTCTTCCTTTGTCATTTTCAAAAATAATTATGTAAATAATATTTCTGCAAATATCATGAAAAAACAGGCTTGGTTTTCCGTTAGTAACCAAGGGTAATCGTACAGGGGGAACAATGAGCAAAGAGAGCATATACATTTCTTATTTTTGCGCTAAAACAACAAGAATCTGTATATAAAAATGACAAAAGCAAGGATATTGACTCTTAGCAGGGTAATGCCTGGAAAGAAGCTGTACAGTTCGGTAAACAACCGGGCATCGAGGCAAGCGCATGGTAACGACATGGAGCTATTGCAGCGATGCAGGAGTGCATGGAACAGCCTGAGCGGGGTAAGAGAGACGAGGGCGAGAACCATGAGATACTGCATGGGGGACCAATGGGGAGATACCATCAAGGTGTGGAATCACGGCTCCTACGTCTACATGACTGAACGGGAGTATATGGAGCGAAAGAACACTACGCCGATGAGCAATAACGTGATGGCGAGCATACTGGAGTCAATAGGCGGCCTCTATGCCAAGCAAGGAACAGAACCCGTGTGCTTTGCCAGGGACAACGACTCAAGAGCTATCAACGACATGATGAGTGCGACCCTGCAATGCAACTGGCAGTCAACGTATATGCAAGACCTATTGAATCATGCCATCAAGGACTATGTGATAGGTGGACAAATGTACGCAAGAGAGGGGTGGGAGTCGAAGCAGCTTGATCTTCCTGACGCATGGACGGAGCTTATGGAGCCTGACTTTATGTTTTTCGAGTGCGGCAGCGACCCGAGACATGAGGACATCAGCCTGATAGGGTGCCTGCATGACGTGAGCAGAGAAGATTTGTATCAGAAATTTGCGCGACCGGAGTTTGGGCTGACGATAGACGATCTTGACAGTATCTTTTCTATACAAGACGTGAGCGATGACGGAGTGGGTTATGAGTTCAACGAGGAGAAGAACCTTTGTAACGTGAGCTTTGACCACACCAACAAGTCGAACCACTACGTGAGAGTGATAGAGGTATGGACTACTGAGACCAAGATGCGCCTGCAATGTTTTGACCCTATAGCCACGAACGCCAACAACTCGTACTTCAAGGTAGACATGGACGATACGGCCATGATAGAGAAGCTGAGAGCGGACAACATCAAGCGCAAGAAGATGTATGACGACAGGGGTGTGCCAGAAGACGAGAGAGCCTATATCGTATCGGAAGAAGTAGCGGACAAATACTGGTACTACACCTATATGGCACCAGACGGAACCGTGCTGTGCAAGGGGGAAACCCCATACGACTATAAGAGTCATCCGTTTACAATCAAGCTATTCCCGTATCTCAACGGCAAGATACACCCCTTCTTGGCGAACGTGATAGACCAGCAGAGATACATCAACCGCCTGATTGTGATGAACGACATGGCGATAAGAAGCAGCTCGAAGGGTGTGTGGATGATACCAACCACCGTACTTGGCGGCAAGAGCCCGGCAGAGTTTGCCGAAGAAATAGTGGAGTATGACGGGCTGTGCTTCTACACACCAAGACCCAATATGCCACAAGTGAAGCCAGACATCATCACCTCTAATGCGGTGAACATTGGCACCAACGAGTTGCTGCAGATAGAGCTGAACCTGATACATGAAGTGTCGAACGTGAGCGGTGCGCTGCAGGGCAAGACGCCATCGGCAGGAACATCGGCATCGAGATACGCACAGGAGACACAGAACGCCACCACCTCGCTGTACTCAATCCTATCGGATATGGACGTGTTCGCAGAGAAGCTCGCCACCAAGAAGTGTATGACCATACAGCAGTTCTACGAGAACGGTAGGAAGATACTGAACAAGGACAACAACAGCACCATATTCTACGACCGATATACGGCAAGAGACGTACACTTCAAGACAAGCATCAAGAATGCAGCCGCTTCGACCACTTATCAGTCGCAGATCAATGACAGACTTGACCAGTTGCTGCAAATGGGTGCTATCAACGTGGTGCAGTATCTGCAGAACATCAATGCTCCGTTTGCGGACAAGCTGCTTGCGAGTGTTCAGGAACAGCAGGCACAGCTTGAGCAGATGTATCAGCAGCAACAGCAATTAGCAATAGCACAAGGCGGTGGACAGATAGAGAACGGAGTAGTGCAGGGAGCCAACCAAGAAACGGTGAACCAAGCACAAGAGTATTTACAATCAGCATAAAGAGATATGGCAGAAGAGACAAAATTAATAACCATCAGCATGGATTCCATCGAAAGCGATGTGATGAAGCAGGTTTCTGTTATCGCAAAGAGGCAGAAAGACAAGTCAGGCGATTCTCTGTTTGGAAGCACTACACTATCAGCAGTAGAGAAAACGGTGATAAGGCAATACATAGAATCAGCAATTCGCAGTTTTGCGGGAGAACTGGCTCCTGTTGTGAAAACCTACATAGATTCTTCTCTTCCTGCATTAGTTACGTTCAATGTAACCAGGCTGAATGACGGACACAAGAATGCCTTTGAAAGCTGTTTTATGGGATATGTAAGGGCATACACAACCTATATGGTGCTGACTTTGAGTGGTACAGAGCAAGCCAAAGTGTATTCGGACGAGGCAAATATGCTTCTGAAAGATGCAATAAAACTTGTGTTCGACAAAGAGGCTCCTTCGGCAGGAGCTAAAACGCTGAAAGATATGACAGGCTCCATGGAGAGTGATCCACAGTTAGAAACCATTAAATAAGGAAAGACATGATATTAAAATTTCAGATTATCAAATCGGTAGTAGTTGATGAGGTAAAGAGGGCAACCTACCTAAAGGCCAAGATAGATGGGGCTACAGATGACAGAGCCATCAAGATGAGCTTTAACGAAGCTGCTGGCGACGAAGCAGTGCATGAAAATACGTTGACGCACGATTTTCAATCAGCATTGGAGATTACAAAGGTCATACTGGCAGACTATTTGGCTCCAAACGCTCAGACATCAGGCGATAACGTTATTTACTACAACGACAAGGAAGACGATATAGTAGAGTTTGTTATTGTCGTATCTCGCAGATGTAACGGAACACTTTCTGACACTTTGGCAAGATTGGTGGCAAAGTATGTAGAAGACTACATGATATACCAGTGGTGGCTAAAAACTACCAATCTCAAACAGGCAGAACCTTACTTGCAGTCATTGACATTTGACGAGCAGAATATTCGCAGATGCTTTGTACTGAGCGGTCCGTCCGTTCCAACCATACCGTACACCAAGACGCTGACAGCAAAGGTAGATGGAAGCGACAATGGAGGCGGTGTGACCATAGAACTTGGCAACAAAGAGACTACACTATCATACACTATTGACAATAGCGCAGTGGATGATATTGAAGCCAGAAGCAGCGACCCAAGCATTCTTGAAGTACAAAGAAGTGCTGAGCCTCATGCTTTCTGTCTCGTGCCTATAAATACAGGTGTGGCAACAGTAACCCTTTTCTCCCGTCATAGCGACAACCTAAAGAGGGAAGTGGAGATAACCGTAACAAAGGAGGAGTAATATGGAATTCAACACGTTACACCCCATGCACCATGACAGGGAAAGAGGATGGGAAGCAACGCCCAACCCCTTTGCACCGAAGCAGCCTGTGACGGCCCGCTACCACACAGACAAGCACATCTTTGTCTATGCCAACCAGTTGTGGTATGACATAGACGCGACTACCAACCTGCTGAGCAGAAGCCGCAGAAGAATCAATGATGCACAGGCAGACACTCTGCCGACAAGCGAGAACGACCATGAGCGGCCTTTGTTCTACCGATGGTTTGACAAGTACATGAAGAAGGCAGAAGGATTGCTGAGCGCCTATCTGATGAAAAAGGAGGGGGTGGTAAGAGACAATGCCATCAAGGAGTGGGACGAGCAGGAGATATGGCTAAGAATGCCTGACTACTGGGATGATACGAGATACGACTCCCTGGTGCAGGCCATACATAACTATATAGCGGCAGGAGCGCTGTATGAATATTTCAAACTGACACTGACGAGCAAAGACCCGCTGACGACAGACAAGGCAGCAGAGGTAGAAGATGCAGAATTAGACATACTGGATGCATCGAACGCCACGAAGCCTGGCAGTGTGCATAAACCCTATAAACCCTTTTAACGCACATGGAGGACTACAGCGATGTAAAGACGGTGAGAGAGATAATGGCAGAGAAGCGCGAGAAGGCCAAGCGCATACTGCCAGCCACAAAGAGCGCCCAAAAGGAGTTTCTGAGGGACTTTCTTGCCCGTCACCAAGAGAAGTTTGAGGACTGCATGAACCAGTTGGCTGAGTATGACCCCAAGACCTATGCGACCATATACAAAGACCTGATGAAACACATGATACCAAAGCAGAGCGAGGTGAGTGTGACGCACGGACTGGACGAGGACTTCAAGCAGTTGGCAGCGCTGAGCATGACCAAGGTAGGAGAGAACAACGAGATAGATGTGTCGAAGGTGCCCGAGATAAAGGATGCTGACTTTGAGGAACTACAATCATTGGCAGATGGCGATAGTTAAAGAGACAGAGATAGACGAACTGGTAAGGGAGAACAGACGTAGATATGAAGAAATCTACGGCACGTATGACCCATGGACTGGCGAGAACTGCTATGACTTTGAACATAGGGAGGTGCTGGAGCTTTCAGACTTCATGATCAAGAAGATGTGGGTGCCGAAGGAGTGTATGCGCACATTGCTGTACAGGCAGCTAAGGCAGTTGGGCAGTCTGAGGGAATTTATTGTCCGTGTGTGGAGGAGAGACTATGATGAGGGAAGCCGATACACCAAGCAGCTCATCATGATACTGACCTTTGAGATTATGAAGGTGAGGTTCAGAGAAGACCCAGAGTTTGCCCTGTACGCCACCGACAAGATAGAGGACAAGATAACGGGAAATATGGTGCCCTTCAAGCTGAACTATCCGCAGCGAAAGCTGTTAAAGATATTTGAGGACTTGCGCACCAGCGGAGCAGCCATCAGAGTGGTGATACTGAAAGCAAGACAATGGGGCGGTTCGACCCTGACGCAGCTATACATCAAGTGGATACAAGACTACAGAAGAGATGGATGGAATGCTATTGTGCTGGCTCAACAGAAGAATACGGCCAAGAAGATAAAGGCTATGTACAGAAAAGCCTTGGAGAACCAGCCAGGATGGACAGTGGGTTGTCCCGGTGCAAAGCTACAATTCTCGCCCTACGAGAACTCGCCCGATGACTTTCAGGTGACGGACGGAATGAGAGCCATCAGAAGAAGTACGCTGACCGTGGCATCATTTGAGAACTTCGACTCTGTGCGAGGAAGCAACTTCCACTGCGCCCACTACTCGGAGGTGGCATACTGGAAGAAAACGCCTGAGCATGACCCTGAGGGTGTGATCTCGTCAATCTCTGGAGGTATCAGAAACCAGGAAGACAACCTTGAGGTATTTGAGAGTACAGGAAAAGGAAACTCGGGCTTCTTCTATGACAAGTGCCAGCTTGCCATGAACCCCGACAACAACGATGCCTACTCGTTTATCTTCATACCCTGCTACTTTATAGAGCACGACATGGAGGAGGTGAAGGACGAACGAGCCTTTGCGAGATGGCTGCTGCAGAACAGAGACCGAAGTACCAACCCAAGAGGATACAGAGAGACGGGCAAATTCTTCTGGCGAATGTGGGAGAAGGGAGCCTGTATGCAGGCCATAGAGTGGTACAGGAACTTCCGCAACAAATTCACCACACACTCCTTCTGTGCCACGGAGGCACCAATAGACGAGGAGGATGCCTTTAGAAACTCAGGCAACCTCGTGTTCAACCCATACAGCATAGACGACCTGCAGAAGCGCTACAAGAAAGACCCGATGTACACAGCAGACATCATAGTGGACGGGAACAAGAACGACAGCACCATACAGAAATCGTCTATCAGCATAAGGAATGACGGGACGGGATGCCTGAAGATATGGGCGGCACCCAACAAGCTGAAGGTGGAGAACAGATATGTGGTGAGCGTGGATATTGGCGGCAAGGCCTCGACGTCTGACTATACGGTGATGACGGTGATAGACCGCTTCGGCATGATACCTACGATAAAAGGTAAGCCAGAGGTGGTAGCGAGATGGAGAGGGCACGAGAGGCACGACCGCATAGCATGGATGGCGGCAGCACTGGCCCACTTCTATGACGATGCGCTACTGGTGATAGAAAGCAACACGGCAGACCGCGAGAAGAACAACAACACAGAGGGAGATCACTTTGGAAGCATCATCAACGAGATAGCCTACTACTATGACAATCTGTATCAGAGAACATCAAGTCCTGAGGACGTGAAGGACAATGTGCTGGCGAAGTACGGATTCCAGACGAACAAACTGACGAAAGGCTGGGTGATAGACAACCTGGAGCAGTATGTGGACGATATGCTGTGGAAGGAGCCAGACAGGGAGATGTATCATGAGTTGAGGATATATGAGCGGCATGACGATGGCAGTCTTGGCAACATCGTAGGTAACGGCAACCATGACGATGTGCTGATGAGTACAGCAATAGGTCTATGGGTGAGTGCAAACGACATGGAGAAACCAAGGTGGATGCCAAAGAAGAGCGACACGCCTAAGGGAGACCGCGTACACTCGATGGCAAAATTCTAAAAACGAAAGACTATGGAAAGGAATACAGAAAGAAAAGTACTGAGTTTCGGCAAGGGTATGACCAACGTGCCGAGTGACATGATGAGCGAGGACAACGAGCTGGAGCGCTGTGACGGATTCATCTACAGAGACGGAGAGATGAAGCCGATACAAAATCCAGTGAAAATCGGCCAAACATCATGTACAATCATGTATGTGCACAAGATGGCAGATTACAAAAACCTTATCACAAAGTTGGAGCATACGCAGTCTATCATCTGCTACAAAATGACGGATGACGGGATAGACAAGGATAGCGGCCAGACGTTTAGTATAGGAGAACCTTCTGAGATAACGAGTGTGGGCAACACACTGATATGTGTTACAGAGAACGGCATACATTACCTGTTATTCAAAGGTACGAAGTATGTAGACTTAGGAACAGAACTCCCCAAGCCAAAGGTGGATTTCAGTACGTTTGCCACCAACCTGATAGAAAGCAATGGCAGGGTAACTCCTCTCAATATAAGTGAGTTCTGCGAAACAAGCAAGAAAACAGCCTACTACGATGAGTCCGGAAACCTGACCAGCACAACGACCAATAAAACCTCCACATACTGGACGTATAAGCCAGTAAACGATGTAGACAAGATGAAAGCATTCCAAACAGCCGTACAGGGTCATGTTGCGTCTGTAATAAAGATGGAAAAAGAAAAAAACGAGTTCTGTTTCCCATTTTTTGTAAGATATGCTCTAAAACTGCACGATGGTTCTTATGCAAGAATCAGCAACCCTATTCTTGTATGTCCGACAATCAACAGAAACTTCAAAATAGCACCATACCGTCTCCGTGGGGAAGAATATGAAGAAGCTGTTAACAGGCAGACATTAGACTTAGAGAACATTAATAGTAGTGCAGCTATTTTTTTTATATACTCCATCGGGCATAGTTACCTATACTACAAAGCCTCTATAGAGGGTGCTGACAACTGGAAAGACATCGTGAAAGAGATTGTGGTGTTTGCTACCGATGAAGTAAGGCCTTTTGATATTGACGGTGATTTTGAGTTCAAGGAACCATTGGAGATGGATGGGTACTGTTATTTGAACCAAGTTTCTGGTCAACAAAACGGCATTCCGGGGCCTCTGCCGCCCAGCATTACTATAGACTTCAATTATAGTTACGAGTTTACCTATGATACATACAAGGCACGTTCGGTCATCATGCCAAAGGCGGTAAAGTCGGATCGAAAAATCATAGAAAAGCTGCTGGACAAGACACTGTTTTATAAACTCTTTGCGATAAAGACGGATGAGGCGAACGGCAAACTTGAATATGCTCCAATAGAAGACCACGTGGTAGAAACGCTGACAGAACAAGAGCAGTTAAAGACGGATGACTACTACGGATGGGCAACTATGGTGGCGAAGAATGTGTACCCATACAACAACCGTCTGAACATGACTGGTGTGACGAGAAAACCATTCAGCGGTTTCAGCGACTTTATACCTATTACGACAGGAGAGATGCCAGACATGCCAGGAGCGTCTGATCCTTACCCTGACAAACAGGAATATGAAGTATACACACATATCGTAGCTAACAGCATGGACGCATGGGTGAAAGCAGATGATTACTATTCTGCCTTGCCGGAGATGATAGGCAGCTGGATATACTACCCGGACCCAAATGCAACAGAAATGCTGATTATAGACAAGGACACGGGGAGTGCAGCCCACATAAAGCTGAAAGCACACCCAAGGCTGAACGGAGCATACTGCTTTGACAAACTGCCATTCCCGAGATTAACGTATGACGGATTTGAAGACAGCAATGCAAGACCGGTGGTGGATCAGAATGCCCACGAGACGCTGGACTCAAACATCTACACTTCGGTGGTGAACAATCCGTTCTTGTTTGAGGCGAGCGGAGACAACACCGTAGGAACAGGAAGCATAGAGGGAATTATAGCAAACACAGAGGCTATCAGCCAGGGACAGTTCGGCCAATATCCACTGATGGTATTTACATCAGAAGGTATATACGCCATGAGCGTGACGAACGAAGGTATGTATGGCAGCATACACCCCATATCGAGAGAGGTATGCCTTGAGAACTCTCCACTTTTGCCTACTGACAAACTGGTGTACTTTGTATCTAAGAAGGGATTGATGGCGGCGAGCGGAGCAGAAACGGCACCTATGAGTGAACAGCTGAAAGGAGGAAGACACAATATGGAGGATGGAGGTTTTGTGAACTATCTGAAAAGCGCTCTTATAGCCTACGACTACAGAGACTCGCTGCTGAGAATATACAGCAAGATTTACCCCTGGCAGTATATCTACAATATGACGGACAAGACTTTTGCGACAGTAGAGAACGGAGTGAAGGCCAAGGCGGTAGTGAACGACTACCCCGACAATCTGATACAAGACACGGACGGGAACATCTATTCGCTTACCGCAAAGCCAGACATCAGCCAGGACAGCAACACGTATGATGGCAGCTTTACGACAAGGGCGTTAAAGCTGGGAGGAAGCGTTACTCTGAAATCGCTGAGATCCGTGAAACACCTTATGGACACATCGGACAACAGCAAGGTGAAACTGGAAGTTTGGGGCAGCAACAACGCCAAGCACTGGAGGGAACTGAACAGCCTTGGGGGGAAGCCTTGGGCGTATTTCAAGATCAGATACACCCTAACAGGATTTCAAGCAGCAGACTCGTACGCAGGAACCTTGGTAGAGGTGCAGAAGCGAAGAGAGGACAAAATGAGATAAAAACAGAGGCGGCTACTCATCACGAGCAGCCGCCTCCTTTAATAGTAAATATCAAATTACTTCAAAAGTATGAAATGCGTGAATATTTAGTAACAATACGTCCGATGATAAAACCAATGATGTATGCATAGAGGTGGAGTATGCCGTTGACTCCCGGCATGAGCATCGTGAGAACGATGAAAGGCATAACCATTTGGCAGGAATCCCAAAATCTGCCAGTCTTTCCCCACATGATACCTATGGCAGCGAAGATAACTCCCGACAGACCAACAGTGGGCTGTAAAACATGCATTGGCAAGAAACTCGCCAAAACTGCAGCGAAGAAGCTGGCGCAAAGACATATACGATTGCGCAACGACCACAGAACAACGAGGTTGGCTGCAAGATGGAATATGTTGGCATGGCAAAACGAATATGTAAGATGAGAGACGAAGCTACTTCCGGGGAAGAAGCCTGCATTATCTGGACGGGCGATGAAAACCGCCAGACTTACGCAAGTGAGCAAGGTCTTTATCAGAAAGTTTGTCTTTGCCAAAGATTTCTTTGTGATGATAGTATTCTCCATATTTTTTTCCGCAACTTATAGCCTTTCGCACCGTCTCTATGCTGGCATAGAACTCTGGCGCAGACTGAGAAACCAAGAATGGGGTGATGAACCACAGCGATTTGCCGATGAACTCCTTCTGCTGAGACAGCTTGTCGAGTCGTCGGAACAACTCGTAGTACATACGCTGTTCTCGCGGACTCTTGGAGTCGACAACGGAAAAATCTCCCCGTACCATATACCTAAGGACATTGTAAGCCGTTTTCGGGGAGACATAGAAACGAGGGGCAGCATGACAAGCCGTCTTGATCCAAGCCTCTTTCTGAGAATGGCAGTTGGTGTAGACCTGTCGGTAGGCGTTAAGTAAATCTCGCCTCATAGCAACCGTAAGTTCAAATCCTCTTCTTGGCATAGGTTATTTTTATTATAGTACGCTGCAAAGATACATCTTATTTAGATAAAATCCAAATAAGCAGTAGTATATTTATCGTTAAACATTCTAAAAAGATATTATTTTAGCAATGAATTGTTGCAAAAATGTCTATATTTGCAGCGAATTGTAATGTAAAAGGTATATTTGGTTTATAATTAACTCAAACTAACCAAAAATAAATAAAAAACTGAAAGTTATGAAAACAGAACAAGAAGAAAGTCCGCTTTCGGAAGAAGAGCGGCGTGCGATACGTTCGCGATTGCTTGACAGAGGCATATTCAAGCTGTATGAGATTGGGGTGAAGTGGATGCCCATCCCGCTAATGCTCGGTCACTGGTACGGAGTCTGGGACTATTCGAGGTATTCACGTCCCATTATCCTTAACACAGATATGAACGGAAACTGCGTGATATGGCTTTATATACTGGCTTATGTATATATGCCGCTTGCCATGCTGCCAGCGAGCTATTTCTACAAATACTGCTGGATATTCAGAATACCCTTCCTTTATTTTTTCGGCATCAACGCCATCAGAATTTACTATCATAGCTGGATGATACGCCCGGAACAGATAGAGGCACATCATATATTCATTATATTCACAATAATACTTTACGTTTATGGATTCATTAAACTTGCTTTTGAGCGAGGTGCGAAATGCGCTTAGAATGTTGGAAGAAGGAGAGTGTGGTATGAGTAAGGAGCAGGAGGAAAATGCCTACAGAGCCATACAGTACTACAAGAACGGAGTGAGCCACTTTGACGAGTCGACAGCGAGAGGCTGCATAGCACAGATGTACTACTACGACAGTGACACCCACAGGAGATACGCCCCGTTTGTGAGCTACGAGGACGTGAAAAACGAGTATGTACGTGTGGGGAAGGAAATACCGGATTACAACCTTTGGGACTTTGCGGTGACGATAAACCTGATGTATTCGAACCACATAGAGTTGGTGAGAAAATGGACGAAGGATAAAGGCAGTCTGATGGGGAGGATGAGCGAGTTGTCGGTAAGTTTTCTGACGGACGAGGATACTGTCCACCCAACCGACAAGATATTCTGGTACATGATGGGATAGTAAGACTACTAAGGGAAAAAGGTAAAAGAAAAGCGCATATCTTTGTGACCAACAAAAAACAAAGATATGACAGAGATAATACATACATTTTTGCAAGAGCATCTATACAGATCGGCACTGGTTATAGCTATCTGTATGGGTGCTCTTATCGTATCTATGGCCGTAGACCTGTTTTTCGGTATCAAGAAAGCGAGGCAGAACGGAGAGGCTACGACCAGTATGGGGCTAAAGAAGACCTGCGACAAGGCAAGGAAGTATTTCTCGCCATTCATGGTGACGGTGTGCATAGACCTGATAGCCTGTATCGTGATGCCGTTCCCGGTGTTCTCGATGATATGGGCAGGGTACTGCGTGTTCTGTGAGTTTATGAGCGTGAGAGAAAAATCGTGGCAGAAGGCAGAGATACGCAAGCAGGAAAAGACAATCAGCATACTGTTGGAGAACAAAGACGACCTGGCAAAGGCTTTTGCTGAGGTGCTAAAGAAACAGCAGGAGGCAGAGGAATGAAGATAACGAGACAGCAGATGTATGAGATCCTGGGAGACTGGGACAGGGTAAGCTACTTTCTGCATTATATAAACGAGTGGTGTGATGTTTTTCATATCAATACACCCCTGAGACTGGCTCACTTTATGGCACAGGTATGCCATGAGACCAACGGGCTGAGATGTATGAGAGAACTCGGAAAGCCATCGTACTTCAAGAAATACGAGGAAGGAAGGCTTGGCAAGATGCTTGGCAACACCACGAAGGGCGATGGCGCGAGATATAAGGGCAGAGGGCTGATGCACATTACTGGCAGAGCCAACTACAAGGCTTATCAGGACTCGGGATATTGCAAGGGTGACATCATGGATAATCCGGAACTGATAGAAAAGCCTCTCGGGGCTACAAAGAGTGGCGCATGGTGGTGGTGGAAGCACGGACTGAACGAGCTGGCCGACAAGGACGACGTGGTGGTTGTGACGAAACGTATCAACGGAGGAACCAACGGCCTGGCGAGCAGGAAAAGATGGTTGGCAAAATGTAAAAAGGTATTGTGCTCATGAAGTGGAATATAGTTATAATGGTATTTGCCGGGTTGACTCTCGGAAGCTGCAAGACGAAGTACGTGAGTGTGCCAGAGATTCATACTGAGTACATAACGAGGGTGGACACGACCGTAAGAAGGGACAGCGTGTATCTGAGAGACTCGGTATATGTGGAGAGAAAGGGCGACACCCTATACGTAAACAAGACGGCATACAGGGACAGATATCATCATATATATAAGGTAAAGACGGACACTATCTGGAAGTGTGACAGTGTGAACGTAGCTTACCCTGTAGAGAAGGAGATGAGCAGGGGCGAAAGAATATTTGTTGCGCTCGGGAAAGTGTTTTCTGTTCTTTTGCTTGCGATGCTTTTCGTGATTGGTATGAAGTTGTATAAACGGCATTGATATGGTGAAGATAAGCGAGGAACTGGAGGCTATAGATAATCTTCTGATGGAGTTTCACGACAGGATAAGGTCGGGAAGATGTCTTGTCAACAGAATGCAGTCGGCCTTTCTGTTTGACTATCTTCACCGGCTGGCCAACAAGGATGAGGCTATCAGCTTCACTGAGGCTTGTAAATATGCCCGGCTGCCATCTTCTACTTTCAGAAGATATGTGAAGGACGGGAAGTTGCCAGCTGGAAAGAAAAGGCTCGGGTTTACCGAAAAGGTCTGGTACCCGAAAGAATTGGACGAATGTTTAGATAGGTTAGTGAAATAGGTTATAGTTTTAGTTATTGGTTTTAAGTTTTTTGAATTACATTCATTGTAAAAATCCCCACTCAACCGTGATGGCTGGGTGGGGATTGAAATTTATTAGATACTTCTCATCTTATCTATCCTTTCTGATAGAGATTTGATTTCTCTATAGATATAGTCATATACATCTTTATTGATAACTTTCTGTCTTGACAGAGTTTCGACCGCTACTTGCAGCTTGATGATGGATTTTTTCATTTCTTCTTTCATAGGCTACTCTTTATTTTCGTTATCTCCAAGAACATCATTGATTTTCTTTTCGATAAAATCATCATAAGTATTCTCCTCTATTAGAGCATCAATGTTTGGTAACTCTGCATCAACTTTGTCTTCTTGCATTTTTGAGGTAAGCATACCAATTACTAATTTCGCCCAAAGACTATTAGCTATATCTGTCAATGAATCCTTTTGAAGAACATAGGCTTTCTTCAACTCTCCGTTATCACGGAAATATCTGAGTACTTCCGTCAATGCAGCAACAAAGTTTTTGTCTGCCATCGGGTCACTCTTTGCTTCTTCCAGTTTAATCATTAGGAAGAGTAAAGATGAATGTAAATCTGTTTTGTTCATAAGCTACTTATTATAGAATTAATATTAACT
>ERZ1026886.64-NODE-64-length-46678-cov-37.501405_pt1 | contig 46678 bp, 34 predicted proteins | sample MGYA00380173_ERZ1026886 | MGnify/ENA primary metagenome ERZ1026886 (study PRJEB33269, sample SAMEA4719809) | human gut metagenome | biome: human-associated habitat; feature: organic feature; material: feces | place: Cameroon | collected 2013-10 ... | reverse complement strand
GGAGTTTTGTGCGGTTTTGGGAACTAATACTGGAGGTTTGCATATTACTTTGGCTGTTCCTAATTTCTTTTTTAGAGAAATCATACGATTTTACCTGTGCTGAGGGATTCCACTGTTTTCTTGGCCTGCAAATTTGCTATGCATTAGCAAACTTGGACTATAAAATTGGTGTTGATGAAATGCCAATAATAACAACGTATGATTATCGTGAAATAAAAGAGTTCATTGACGATGCAAAAGATTACCGTTCCAAGAGGCAAACTTTCCCTAAAAGCCACCCTCATTATCCCAAAACGCAAAGTGGCTCGCCATTAGCACAAGCAAAGAACATTACAAGAACAATAAATCAAGTCCTAAGATATTGTAATATAGTCAAACCTAAACTTGAAAAAGACGGTAGGCTAAACTATTATGTATGTTCAGATGAAGGTCGTGTATATGTAGATCAGATTAAAGAACTGTGGGATGCAGGGGAAAATCATCTTCAAAAGACCATTTGAGTTTCGTAAATTAAATGTTCTTGACCAAAGAATCATCTGCAAGCAAGGATATGATAATGTTTTAATTCGTGCTGGCATTTCAAATGGCAAAGATACTAATTTGTACTTTTCTCCTTTCCAAATGTTACCAGAGCTAAATGTTTCGTGGTTGCTAGGAAGGGACATTCGCAAACATCCTGAAAAATCAGACAACAAAGTACAAGCAATAAATAGCTCATTATCAGTGCGTGACCTTAGGCTAAAGGCAATATACAAAGCAACTGAGGAGAATTACGTAGAAGAACTTGCTTCACATGAAGTACTTGTTCAAGAAATGCTTAAATGCAAAACTGTTGATGATCAAAAGCTATTTGTTCAACAGCAGATAGAAATGCATCGTCTTGATGACAAGTACGTGTTCTATCCTTATATTCATTCTTTGCTCAAAATCATAGGATTAGATTGCCAAGGTGAAGTGGGCAGATATGATGCATACTCAAAATATAAAGGTCATGTTATTCCTATGGAAATAAAGTCAGGTACCGAGGATATATCATACAACCAAAAGGGTTTAAGACAAGCTATTGAAAATAAAGTTTGCTGTTATGATAGTTCTTCTCCTGATGACATGGAGTATAGTTCATTATTACTGGGATTCGAGCATCCTGCAAATGACGTAGAAATTAAAAAGCTAATTGATGCAGCAAAAGAAACGTTGCAAATTAAGATTATTGCAATGGATTTGTCTGCATTGCTAATTATGTGTGTAAAAGTTGTTTGTAACAACATACAACTTGATTTAGACAGTCTATTAACCAGTCATGGTGTAATCTTAGAAGAATTATAATATATGAGCATCAAAATAAAAGATATAGAAATTTGTATTCAATGTGGTAATAAAGATTGTAGCTACATTGATGCCAGAGTTAAAACTAACTTCTATGGATTGAGGACTGAGGAAACCGTTTGTCCTACAACAGTCCTAACCGATGGACCACTTGAAAAAGCAAAGAATGATATTCTAGATGACAAGAACTGCATAAATTGTGGTTTGTGTGAATTAAGCTGCCATTGTAAGAATATTGAGTGCATCGATGTGGAATTCACTAAAAACAACTTCTTAAATCTCTCAACTCCACAATGTAATGCTATTGCTTGTTCATATCTTAACCATATATTTGAGTTTGCAGCTAACACAAATAGAAATAAGTCTCTTCAATTTGATGGCTATGTGAGCACAAGAAATGGAAAGGAAGCTTTTGTGCAGATAGATCAAGATAATGATTCGCTTGAAAGCGTTAGAAGGATAATTGGTGATTTTCTCCTTTATTCTCCTTCTGACCGCAAAATTCAAATCGGAATTGTAGTTCTTCAGGAGTTGCCACGAGAAGGTTCACGAGATGTTTACAATGTACTTGATGCATTAAAAGCATTTCCAACTACAAGTAACTATAAATTTTACTTCACAACATTCAAGTTGTTAAGATTCATTGCTTTGCATATTGAATTTTCCGATTTTGATTTCGAAGATTTATTATTAGACTTGTCAGAAAACAATAATATTAAAGATCTTCATTCAACTCTAAAAGAAGTTGCACCAGACAAAGATGAAGAAATAAAATGTCTGCTCAATATTGTCTAAAATATGACTATACAGGATAGTGTTTTTTTATAAGACATTAAACATTCTTACTGATTTCGCCGATCGGGATACTACCGCAAGGCTCAACCATTCTTTAAGAGTTTGGTGTGGCTATGATGATAGTGGGTTTTATCCATACGAGACGTTATTAGGAAAAACTATGAATATCATGGCAAGAGTCTCTTCGTCATTGTCTTATATGCGTCTTTCTATACATCAGATTAAACGTGAAGATTTATCCGAAGATATTGAGAAAGAAGGATTCAGGGATTATGACTTGTATCGATACCACTATATTGTATTTAGTCATTCAATAGCCTTATTACAAACGCGAGTTCAAGATAATATTCTAAAAAGTAAAGAGCAGAAAAACATCCAACCTACAAAGGGTGGCCATAAAATGGTCACCTGGCAAAATTATGTAAGTTTATTTTATTGTAAGCATCCCGTGCAGGCCGTATTGTATAAAACAAATAAGCCAAAGTCCTGATAGATTGACTTTGGCTTATTTGTTTTATACGTAATGATAAGGTAGTAATGTTTCTGGATCGTAATTATTCTGCCCGACGATTTTGGAAAACGTCTTGGATAACCAATACTTGGGATTTATTCCCAAAAGTTCACAGATTTGGATAAGTGTTGATATTACAGCTAAGTATTCGCCACTTTCATCATTCTTTATAAACAGCCAGTTCTTGCGTCCAAGGGCAATTGGGCGTATGCTACGCTCAACAGGATTGTTGTCTATGTGATACATGCCATTGGTGACGTAAGCACATAGTTTTTAACCTAACAATCTGATTTCATTGACTTGGTGGACGCATTGACGAAGTCAGGAAAAGTGTCTCAAGACATACGGGTTTGGACTTGCGTCCATTCGCATGTTTACGCTTTACCGGACATCAATATCTTGAAATATTATGCCCGAAACCCTATTTGGCGGGCTCCGGGCGTAATATTTGTTATTGGATCTTTATCAAATACTTTATTGACTTTATCGGTCAGAAAAGGGCCTTAAATGTGGCGCAACTTTGCAAACTTAACGAGCAGATTTTTTGTACCAGCAGTATCAAATTCGACTTTTACTTTTGCATTCTCGTTATTACCCTCTGTACCGACTATTGTACCATTTCCAAAACGATCGTGATGTACGCGCATACCTATCTGATATGCACCATTTGATGTGGCGGCAGCATTGGAAGTGGAGGCTGTTTTTGCGCGCGTAATGCCCGTGCGAATAAAGCCATGCGGTACAACAGGGGCAACTTGCTTGGGGGTGGTGTCGCGTTTTGTACGATAGCTGCGATTTCCCGTAGTGTAGGCTTCCTGACGCTGATGGCCATAATATGACGAATTTCCACTCATGGCCTTTCGGAAGTCATCTTCGGAGGGGTTACCGAAGAAATCATCGAAATTGTTGCCTCTACTCTGACGTTGTTCGTATGACCTGTTGTCATGATAACTGGACCGCGAAGATGTTGAGTGATCTTTGTGTATGTAGGCTTTGTCTATTTCGTCGAGGAAAGGACTTGGTTCACAAAACTGTAGTGAACCATAGCGGTAACGTGTTTTGGCGTAGCTCAAGAAGCAATAGCGTTTAGCGCGTGTGACTGCTACATAGAATAAGCGGCGTTCTTCCTCCATCTCGCGTGGATTATAGCGAGCATTGGCATTTGGAAAGAGTTCGTCCTCCATGCCTGTAACAAAAACGGCTCCAAACTCCAGCCCTTTGGCTGCGTGAATGGTCATTAGTGTTATGCGGGGTTGTCCGTCATCTTTCGCATCGGTGTCGGTAAGCAATGACACGGTAGAAAGGAATTCGGACAGATTTAGCATGTTCCGTCCTTCCTCCTCAAAGGCCTCTTTTTCGAGGGCTTGTACGGAACCTACCAATTCGTCCACATTTTCCTGTTTTGCCTTGTTCTCAGCCGAACGCTCCATCGTCAGGTCGACTGCTATGCCGCTTTTGCGAATGATGCTTTTCAACACAGTAGAGGCGCTATTTTCGTCAGCCTCTTTCCTTAAAGTATTTATCAGTTCACAAAAGGCGGCAAGTTTGTTAGCGGCTCCCTTACTAATGGCAGCACCATACGACTCTGGCGTTTCGGCCACCTGCCACATGCTTACACCATTGGCTGCTGCAGTGAGCTGGATTTTTTGCAAGGTGGTTGCTCCTATACCGCGGGCGGGATAATTGACTATGCGCTTGAATGCCTCTTCGTCGTGCGGATTAGCCACCAAACGGCAGTATGCCAGGACGTCTTTTATTTCCTTACGCTGATAGAACGATAAGCCACCATATATGCGGTATGGCATGGCCGCACCTTGTAAAGCCTCCTCCAACACACGACTCTGTGCATTGGTACGATATAAAATGGCTATCTCGTTATATGGTAAGTCTGCTTGTCTGCGTAGTTTGACAATGTGCGACAACACCTTGCGGGCTTCTTCCTTGTCGGTCTCGGCAGAAAATAATTCGATAGGATCACCTTCTTCGCCAGCAGAATATACGTTTTTTGGTATTTGGCTCTGATTGTTGCTAATGATGCAGTTCGCGGCCTCTACAATGTTGCGAGTTGAACGATAGTTGCACTCTAACTTGATAAGTTTGGCAGATGGGTACTGTTCCTTAAACGTGAGAATGTTAGTTATGTCAGCACCGCGAAATCCATATATACTTTGCGCATCATCTCCCACAACACATATTTTAGACTGCGGTGTGGTGAGCAAGGTCAGTATTTTGTGCTGTGCCATATTGGTGTCTTGATACTCATCAACAAGAATATAGCGGAAACGATTTATATAACGCTCGCGAACATCAGGGTGATCACGCAATAGCAAGAACATATTTAACAGCAAATCGTCAAAATCCATAGCCCCAGCGGCAAGTAATCTTTGCTGGTAGATAGCATAAATTTTGTGTATCTGCCCCACTCCTTCCGAAGTGTCGCGGCGTAGCAGGCTGCTTTCTGCACTATAAGCTGAGGGTAGCAGTAAATGGTTCTTTGCCTCTGATATGTGGCCAGCTACGATGTTGGGCTTATAGACTTTGTCGTCGAGTTGGAGCTCCTTTACAATAGCTTTTATCAGAGACTTTGAATCGGACGAATCATATATGGTGAAGTCCTGCGGATAGCCAATGACCTCATGTTCCATACGCAATATGCGGGCAAAGATGCTATGGAATGTACCACTCCACAAACCGCGCAAGTCTGCGCCGTCACAGATTTTGAATATTCGCTCATTCATCTCGCGTGCCGCCTTGTTGGTGAAGGTTAGGGCCAATATGCTCCACGGCTCATAACCATGCTGCAACAAATAGGCTATTTTGTATGTCAAAACGCGGGTTTTGCCGGAGCCGGCACCAGCAATGACCAATGAAGGCCCATCGCAATAGGTTACAGCTTCCAACTGTGACTGATTCAACTGTGACTGAAACAATGTTGTGTTCATGAATATAGTGTACTGAAACGTTCTTAATTACTTGTTGGTGGAGCGACTGTCGTATTGCAACTTTCGTTCATAAAACTGCACTTTGCGGCAGGCCTCGTCAAAGTCGTCCGATGTTGAGATGCTATGCTGTTTCTGCATCAAACTATCTGCTTTGCTGAGTTCAAGCTTGGCTTGTTGAATATCGATAGAGTCCATGAGTAAAATGCCTTCTTTGCGCGCAGACAAAGCTAAATAGCAGTCCTTTCGCATTTTAATGACAATGGCTTTGGCTTCGGCACATTGCATCTGTGCTAATTTTGTACGGGCCATGGACAGCCTTGCCTGTGCTTCGGTTTCCATTTTATTGCGTGCCTCACTCCTATCCTCGGTATTGACGTTGTTTTTTGTTCCACCACCTGCTGAGCAGGCTATAATTGTCAACATTAACATTAGCATTGCTGTCATGTTGGCCAGTTGGGCGTTGATTATGCGTGTTATCATTGTAATTGTGCAAGGAATTTGTTGTTACAGATTTTTCGCTCGTCGTCGAAGAACCACCCCCACTTGTTGAAGAATTTGATCAGTGACATGATGAAAATAGAGAACAGTTTAGGACTTTTGCTGGCTCCATTACCATAATCATGATAAACAGCGACAAGGGGATAGTAGATAGTCCGGTATTTTTTGTGTATACGTCGTGATATGTCCGTATCTTCAAAATACAAGAAAAATCTGCTATCGAAAGTGCCGCAATCGTCTAATGCTTTCATGCGGAAAGCTGCAAAACTACCAGAAACATGGCCTATGTCGTAAACTTTATCATCGGACATTTGCCGCATTTCGAAACGCTTCATCCACCGACTGCGTACAGCGGGGAAAAATTGCGACAATTTGCGTTGTGCCAACATTAGCGGCGACGGCATAAGTTTGGGCAAGAACTGTGTTCTGCCATTAGGGTATAGTATTTTGGGCATCATTTCGCCAACCTCCTGATTATGCTCCATAAATTCGACCATCGGCAAAACGGCATCTTTACTATAGAATATGTCAGGATTGACCACAAAATGGTATTTGCTGCCTTTTTTCTTTGCCTCGCTGATAGCCCAGTTATGAGCCTGTCCGAAGCCTATGTTTTTTGGGAAATGCTTGAGAACTATACACTTGCTGAGGTGGCACAAGTTTTGTACCACCATGCAAGGCGAATTGTCAATTATGTATATTACCTTTTCGTTGGCATACAAAAGCAGCGACCTGACCACCCGCTCAATTTCATCAACGGGCTGCTTGTACACAACAACTGAAAAAGTAACCAGATATAAACTTTTGTCTGATGACATAATTTGCTTTTGATTAAATTGTAACCCCACCTTCACTACAAGTGGCGGCGCAAATGGTGTTGCTGTAATTGAGAGGGACCATTTTATTGGCAGCTCTCAGTACACGACTTGACAATATTGTCGTACACAGCTAACACGCTTTTGATATCGAACTTGTTTACAGCCCGCTTCCGGCTATTGTCTGAGAATTGTTTTTTGCAATCATCAGACAATTCTAAATAGCATTGCATGGCATCGGCCAAAGCCTTGCTGTCGCGAGCTGGAACAATATAACCATTGACACTCTCCTCCACAGCTTCGCGACAGCCTGGTACATCTGTCGTTATAATGGGTTTGCCCGAAGCGCAAGCCTCCATCAAAGCTCGATTCATGCCTTCGCAATAAGATGGCAAGATTACGACTATGCCTTTTCGCTTATACACGCTCTTCATATCGCGTGTAAAGCCTAAATATTTGACTAATCCTTCTGCCTCATCTTTCTTTACACGTTCAACGGGCACGCTCTTTGGATAGGAGGGGTCCAAAGCTCCAATCAATTCGATATTGACGTCTATATTCCTTGATTTGAGTAATCGGGCTGCTGTTGACAATTCTTCGTATCCCTTGTCCCAGGATATACGACCAATATACAAAAAAGTAGTTGTTGGCGAAGCATTGTCACATTGGGGGTAGTCTGTTACATTTATACCTTCACCGCCCTTCAACAATATCATTTTTTGAGGTGCACACAGATGCTTCGTTTCGACCAACCTTTTGGAGTACTCATTGAGCAGCAACAGATGTGTAGTGAAATGCAAGCCAAAACGATACAGTAATCTTGCAACCTTTGTCACAAAATTGTCATTGATGAATACATATCCTAAACCAGCCATCATTGCCACAGAACGTGCGCCACTAATTTTTGCTGCAATCGATCCATATATGTTAGGCTTTATGGTATAATTGAATACGATATCGGGCTTCTCGCTCTTGAATATTTTCAGTAATCTGACGAAATACCGCAAATCGTTCAATGGACTTTTTGAGGTGCGCCCCATACTAATAGGTATAAAGCGCATGCCTTCGGGTATATGGGTCTGCATTTGTGCATCTTCCTTTTCGGGTGCCACCAAAATGACTTCACAACCTTTTTGGACGAAATGCTTCAGCACTTCGCCTCTAAAGTTTACCAGTCCCCAAAGGGTATTATCGCAAAATATAAGTTTCATAAAATTGTGTGGTTATTTGCCAGGTTGTAATTCGCGATAGAATTCCAGGTACTTTCCAACCATTTTCTCGATACTGAAACGTTGTGCGTTTTCATAGCACATACGTCCCCAATATGCTCTTTGGTCCTCATTATTGAGCAACCATTCTATTTTATGTGCCAGGTCTTTGTCATCGTCTGGCGGAAAAAGCAGTTCATGATAACGCACCACATCTGCGAGTCCGCTGACCTCTGAGGCCAACACGGGTTTGCCATGTGCCATGCCTTCAACAGCTGCAAGGCCGAAACCCTCCCAATGTGATGACATGACACCTATATCTGCAATACGCCACAAATCATCTATGTCGCTACGCTCGCCCAAAAAGTGCGTTCTGCCCACCACGCCCATGCGCTGTGCCAAATCTTTACACATTGTTTCGCGTACACCATACCCTACAAATATGGCATGTACATTGTGTGGCAGTTTGCTTAATGCGCGTATGACACAATCTTGATTTTTTTGCTCTGAGAAACGCGCAACCTGCATAATAACGAAGTCATCAGCACGCAAACCAGGTATGAACTTGTCACGCTGCTCAGCTGGAACTGACGTTGACGCACTTGGCAGTCGCACCCCGTTCTCTATCACTCGTATTGCCACATTTTGGGGAACTCTTTGTTTTACGAAATCCGCTGTACCTTTCGATATGCAGATGATGCCATCATACAGGGCATATATATGTTTGTCCAACCATGAAGTTATGGCATATTTTCCCCGCGAATTAAAGGTACTGTGCTCTGTGGTGAAAAGCTTTATTCTCTTACACCACAATTTTACAGCTAATGCTCCCCAATACTGCGAAGGAAACAGATGGGTATGTACGATGTCTGAGTTCTTTATGTATTTTGCAAGTTTGAAAGCATTCAACGGATTGTATCGGCCAGCACAAATGTTAACTGCTTCAACACGAATGCCAAGCTGCTTGAGTTTCTGCTCAAAGACATCGTTTGTAGATTTCAACAGGACGATATTCACTTCATGACCCGCTGCCTGCATCAATGGCAACATGTCTGTCAGCAAACGTTCTGCGCCACCTGTTTCGAGGGCATTGATTATGTGTGTTATTTTCATGATAGTAATATTCAATATGATAACACGTTGGCGGGATTAGTAAACACGTTAACGAGTTAAAGGGTAGACAGGTAAGTAAGTTTGTTAAGTTCTTATGTTCCTGATCGTTGTGTCTTTAACACAATAAATAGTGCAGAACATACTTACGTTTTAGCCTGTCAACTTGTTAAATTGTAAACAATAATATCCGCCTACGGACTATGATACTAATGCAACGCTTTGTACTTCATGTCGCAATAGTTTGCGCCTTACAACATTTTACGTACCAATATTTTGAAAGTCAGAATGCTACGACTGCCAAATAACCGGTACCCACCAATGAATGCATGTAGCAAGTTTCGGATCTTTCCTTCATTAAGAAAACGGAAGAAGTCTGTAAATATTGCCTTCTTTTCATTTGGCATATCTTGCTTGAAGCATTCAAAGAAACTTTCAATAGCTCGCACATGGTTCTTTTCCAACACAGTCTTGTCTGAATTGAAGAAGTGTGTAATGCGTTCCATAAAGTTTTTGTACGTTGCACCCGTAACTGCCAGATCGTGCCTGCGATATAGCATCAGCCTTTGATCGACGTAGGTAATTTTGCCGAAAGTAAGTGCTGCCAATGTTACAAAATGGTCGTGCATTGTAACATAGTCTGGCACTTTATGGCATACATCACGTAGTGCAGAATTTATCATGATAGAACAACCCTGTACGCCTGCATTAGCAAAAAGAGCTTCGTGTAAATCAGTAGGTTGCCACAGTACTGCATGTCCGCTGATGTCGTTCTGCATGGTGTCGTAGACGTAAGCATTGCAGTACACCATCTGTGGCATGCCATTATCAACCTGGAGCATGGCGTCATGCAGTTTTTGCAGTTTGTCTTCAAGCCATATATCGTCTTGGTCACAAAATATCATATAGGGTGCAGTGGATGATTTCATCAGGTGGACGAAATTACCCGCAGGCCCATGAAATGATTTCCCGTCATCAAGGACTTCGATTCTGTTGTCAATTTTGCAAAAATCATTTACGATTTTCATTGTGTCATCTGTTGACCCATCATCATGTACAATCAAATGCCAGTCCGAGAACGTTTGATTTTGCAACGAGCGTATCTGTGCTGCAATGTATTCACCACCATTATAGGTGGCCATTAGTATATCTATTTGAGGCATAACTTTCATATTTAAGATCCAATTCCAAATTTTTCATTTTGTCTGTCTGTAATAAGGAATGGAAGTACTGCAAAGAATAAATATTGCAGGAACATAGACAGATTGGTGAATATGAATTCTCCTATAAACTCCATCAACACAAATGTCAACAATATGGCGTAAAGTATCAGTTCGAATTTTCCACCAGTGCGTGCTTTTTTATATAAAGCACCATATATGGCACCATATATCATAGAGAATACAAACACACCCACTAATCCGAAATCTTCGTAAAATGGATAGAGATTTGTATACGTATTTGTTGCATTGGGAACATTTACAAATTCGAGGATGACTCCAGTTGGCTCATGGCACAAGCCTAAACTGTGACCAATGGCATATAGTAATCTGAATGTATGTTCGCCAAATTGGACAGCTGAATCTGGAACCGCAAAATAGTCAAAAGCCACAATACTGCTCGATAAATAGGTTGCCAAAAAATTATTTGTTTCCATATCTTCACCTACGGCACGCGCGTTTTGGACAACGAAACTCAAAGCGACAAACGCTATCAAGCCCAAGAACATGTGTTTAATCCTAATATATTTGCAATAATAGCATATATATAATGATGAGAACATCACGCTTAGGAATACGGTCTTGGACATTGTAACCGTAGCGAATAGTAGATTCATGAATAAGACTATGCCAATGAGCCATTTCTTCTTGAAATAAAGGTATGAGAAGAATAACATCACAAATGCCAACGATGTGAAATATATCAAGATGCCGAGATCTGGCATCTCTATTTCTTCATCTATTCCCGTATTCAAAATTCGCATATAGCGAAATATGTTTTCAGGTTCAGTAGTAAACGCTTGCCAAATAATTTTACCGCATACCACGGGAATGGCTGTAATAGTTATGATAAAATAGGCTCGAAGCACAAATTTGTTAGGCTGACGCTTGACGGACGCGGGCGATGCTGGGGCAACATACTTGTCACAGACTACCGACAACACAAAATATCCTACCAACCACAATGACAGAGCAAGTGGAAAATCATGAGTGACTGGATAAAAGTTGTTAGGCAAAAGATAATATATAAGTAGAGCAATAAGCCACACACCTGGTCCAGCCACATAAGGGGCAAATATATCTCTTGAGATATACAGCCCCAACAATGTAAGCATCAATGTTAATAATAAAACTATGATAAGCATAGACCGATATTCTTTTTGAAATTATATGCCATCAGTACTGCTACAAGCAATTCTGTTGCACTCACCGTGATACAGGCACCTATAGCACCCAACCATGGTGTCAGGACAAACATCATTATTATGGCAGTTAATGCTGCGATAAAATAAACGTCACGAAATTTTTTGCTCGTGTATTTGTTGCCCAAAGCAACGAGTCCCATCTGCCCGAACACACCGCCAAAACCTATAGCCAGAGGCGCAATAGCCAGTATTTTAAGATATACATCTATGCCTGCATAATCATGCCCCAACATATTTGGCAAATAGACGCCCCCGAAAAATAGGAATGCCGACACACAGCACATGACAAGAATAACCATGAGCATTACCTGCTTAAATAGCCCCGCCGCCAAAACTTTTCCTTTTACAGCCAAAGCACTGATTTTGGGAAAGAAAACTTGATTGAGCGGTACATATAATAAGAAACACAGAGCACGCATGATACGGTCGGCCGAAGCATATTTTCCAACCTCCGACGTCGTACAGTAAAAACCAAGTACTATTACAATCAGCTGAGTGTATACGCTGGTTGAAGCAGTAGAGAGAAACAGAGGAAAACTTTCGGCAAGTTCTTCCTTTATGCCTTTCCACGATGGGGTATGCCACTGCACCAATCTTTTACAATATATGTAAATGTTTGAGATGATAGCAGTGCCAACAAACACCACTGCCTGTAAGAAGGCAGCAAGGGAACAATCGTCCGGTGTCTTTACAAACACGAAAATGAGCGGTAACAATGCCAATTTTGACAATGTGTTCATCACAGAAAAGAAACGTATATATCCCTTTCCCTGAAAGAACCACATAAACGTGAAAGTCGACCCCAAAAGCATAGGCCATGTGGCCCAAATGGCTTGACTATACAACTGGAATGTTGGTACAGTCAGCATCAGCACAAGCAATATAACCGATGAAGCTACCAAGAGTAACGACTTTGCCGCAACAACATTCCAAAAGACCTCATTGCATTTATCTACATCGTCGTTAGCCTGTGCTATACGTTTTGTAGCAGAAAGATTGAATCCAAAGTCAACAATCAGAACCAAATACTGAATGACCGAAAGTGAGAAGCCTACAAAACCATAGCCTTCCGCTCCCAATTTCATCATTAGGAACGGCATTACAAACAATGGAAGCAACTGATTGGCACCTTGTAGTATTATAAGATATATCGTATCGGTTAGTTCCCGTCCGTTGCTCTTTACAGCATTCAAACTCAGTCTCATGCAGATGGCTATAAATGGGTTTGTTTTAGTTTGCTTGCTTCTTTTTCAACATGTCACGTATTAAAATCCAACAGACACTTCCGAAGAAAGAGAGCATTGTGAAAGCTAATATCGTAAAAACTCTTTTTGGACCACAAGGCTTTTGAGGGACTGTGGCCGGCTGGATAGTGGTGTAGACTGGCGTACGCTCTTGCAATTTCATCTTAGCAAGTTGCAACTGCTGTGCACACTGCGAGTACGTGTTAAAAGCAAGCTGCATTTCGTTTTCCAACCTGTCTTGCACCTGTTGGTACGAAGTCAGTGTCACATCTTCATGCGTATCGCAAAAGGCTGCATAATCTGTTTGTGATTTGATGTATTTATCATAAGCGTTCTTTGCGATGGCTTCGCTATATGTTACGTCCTTTCGCGCTTTGTTTGTTCTGTAACGTGTGATATACGTTTGCAAGCGTTTGCACACCAAATCTGCAATCTGTTGTGCCACATCAGCATCTTGCACTTCAACACGTACGGTTATCATGTCCGTCTTTTTATCGACCATACACATAATAGCGCCACTAAGATCGTCCACGACCTTTTGCTGCTTTTTGGATATGTGCGTTGGATTTATATTGAAATTATCAACGTCGCTACTATCCTTTTTCTCCTCGCCCTTTGGCATCATTTTCGCCCACCAAGCTTTCTGCTGTTTGTCACGAAAGTAAACATAAACATTTGTTTTACTCTTAGTGCGCTTACAGGTAACTTGATCTTTAAGCAATTCAGCTAAGAATACAGTTGACGATACAACTTTAGGATAGAATTCAGGATATATGGCATCTTGATTGCCCATGTCGCCCATTTTAATACCTGCCATAGAGGCAAGAGATCCCAAGTTGCCCGATATACCTCCCGAAGATGACGAAGTTTCGGGAAGGAGTGTACACTCTGATTCATACACTCGCGGCAGACTAAAAATGTAGACGGCAGCTATAGCTATTACCACAACCATTGTAACAATGATTGTTTTCCAACCGCGAATAATCAATTGCAGCACGTGGGCGAAGCGCACGGCTATAGAATCAGAGGACTGCGGTATGTTGTTTGTTTCCATATCAAATTGAATGTTCTTTAGTCAACACGTTATTTGTTCTCAACAGATAGTAAAAAACGCATTGTTGCAAAGTTAGTAAATAAATTCTAACGGGTTGTTTCGTTTGTAGGGAAATCTTAATTAGCGTTCCAAAAGAGCGATCAATGTTTTATACATTACGTTTCTTTAGAAGTATAACGACAAGTACATATACGGCCACATTAAGTAAGACGATAAGCGTTGTCGGAACTGATAAGTACTTAAACAATGCCAAATTCAATAAGTCGAATGCAAATTGCAGTGACAAAATGAAAGCCAACGCTTTGTGCATAGACATACCTGCAGCCATACAAAGATGATGGATATGCCGCTTGTCAGGTGTGAACATTCCCTTGCCAATCGACACGCGTTCTATTGCCACTCGAATTAAATCTAATACAGGAACCAGCACCAATGTATATGCTACCAATATAGGACATGATTGCACGGGAAAAACCTGCGGGTTGTACATACTGTACTTAATGGATAAATATGTTATTGAGTAACCCAATATCAAACTGCCAGTATCCCCCATGAAGGTTTTAGTAAACTTCTCAGCATTTCCAAAAAGGTTGAAGTACATAAATGCCATCATGGTTCCCAATAGTCCCATAGCGAAAACCGTAAAAACCACGCTACCAAGACTTGCAAACAAGTATGAATAAACGCCCAATGCAATGACGCCAAGCCCAGAGGCTAATCCATCTATACCGTCTATCAGATTAAATGCATTGATTATTAGTAACGAAAGCAATATCGTTAATGGATAACCAACCCATGTTGATATCTCGTAAATGCCACAAAAACCGTACAGGTTATTTATGTACAAATGGCAAAATGGCATAAAGAACGATGCCACCAGCTGGGTGCCAAACTTTATTTTTGCATCGAGACCTAAAATATCATCTAATAAACCAATGATATATATCAAGAACATACCAAAGAACAAGAATAACGCTGGCTCGGCCATAGATGGTAGCCAATTATCCTTCAGCGCCATCATTACAAGAATAGAAACACCTATGCCTATAACCGTTGCTGGTGCAAATAACACACCACCCAATCGCGGAATTTTGTTGTGATGAACCTTTCGTTCGTTGGGCATGTCAAACAATCCACGTTCTTGACAAAAACGCAAAAGTAGCGGCATGGATATTACCGTTACCAGTGCACTAACTAACATGGTTATAATAGGATAAAATAAAAGCATAATCGCAAGTTTCAAAAGAAGGAGTGTACATGTGCGGCACGCCAACTAATCTATTTATATTGTGTTCGCGCCTGTATTATAGTCTCATAAATTCGATTCTGCAGACTTACATATTGTACTACAGAACCGAATTTATGATTATTGCATTTATCTCAAATTGATGTTATTTCACAAGTGTCGCAATAACGGTTCCCAATGTAGCTGTCATTGATCCCAATGATAATATCTCACCAAACGACAGGCGTTGCTTTTTACCCTTAGCCGGAACTACTATGGTGCAACCAGGCGTAATGTCTTTTGCAGATTTAACTCGAGTAACCGTACCATTCATGTTTACAGCAAATACGCGATTCGTTTTAGCGCGTAATCCGTAGCCACCCGATTGATTGATGTAGTATGACAAGCTTGCACCTTCCTTATAAGCGACTGAATTAGGATACATTACTTGTCCATTGATTGTAATGGTGTTATTATATTGTGGAATAACTAATCGGTCGCCCTCGCGCAATACCAAATCCCATTGATCCGAACCAGGATTCTTCATTGCTTGGTCAAGGTTAATTCCGACCATTTGTGTATTACTCATCTCGATGCGTTTCATATCCAACGAGTCACTTACGGCCAGTTTTACCAATGATTGTTGTTTAATTCGTTCTGCCTGTGTCAAAGTGCGCTCAAGATGAGCGCCCTTGGCATAAGCCTCATTTGTCAAACCACCAGCCTCACGCACTAAATCGCTCAAACGCATACCCTTATTACGAAGCGTGTATACACCCGCAAAAGTGATTTCACCTTCTATTGACACATGCTGTTGAGGCACATAACCTGGTGAACGACGCACATACACTTCGTCAAAAGGTTCAAGAATGAAGCCCGGTGTGCCATCTATTACGAATCCATCTTTAAGCGAAAAGCTGAAAGTCTGCGCCACCTGTGTTCCTGAATGATCAGCCTCTTGGTTACGTAGGCGACGCGACACGTCCACCTTGATGAGCGATGCGGCATCTTTAAGTCCACCAGCTTGCAAAATAAAGGTTTCCAACGATGTATTCTCTGCGTAATTATACACGCCAGGGTAGTTAATCTCGCCGATAATCGATAACGTGCGTTCTTCCTGCATCAGTTTTGTTGAAGGTATAAAGAATACGTCCTCGTTCTTCAGCGTGATGTCTGCTACCGAATGATCCATTATACCCTTTACATCTACGTCAATAACCTCCAATGTACGGTCTTCCTTCATTCTGTGAATAAACGCACGGGTCGTGAAGGCATCTTCGCTCAAACCACCTGCAGCCTCTATCAATTGACGAATCGTTGTGATATTGCCGTCCATCTGATATTTACCAGGACGCATTACGGCACCTTTTATTTCTACCATATTGCGATAACGTTGCAGCGTACTGTCCACCGAGACAGAATCGCCGTCAGCCAAATGGAACGAATTGCGTTCAAACTCATCAATGGAGTAGACAGAGAGTTCGCCGCCAGCTTTACGCATCAAATTTATATTGCCTTGATAGGCATCACCGGTAAATCCACCAGCATACTTGATGAGCGTACCCACACTTTCCTTCTCTTTCATTTCGTAGTACATGGGGCGCTTTACCTTACCTGTAATATTGACAAGACACTCATAGGCACCGACTACAATCACGTCACCCGAAGCCAAACGCACATTACCCTTCATGTTTCCATTCAAAATGTAATCATAGATGTCGCATGTTGAAATCAAGCGCTTGTTTCGAAAGATCTTGATGTTACGTAGTGTACCAATGTCATTTGTACCACCTGCCATATATAAAGCATTAAACACGGTGGCAAAAGCCGAAAGTGTATAAGTGCCGGGCACTTGCACCTCGCCCATGACGTCTACTGTAATGGTCTTGGTTTGTCCCACTGTCAGACGAATATTAGACCCGCCATAACGTTTGCCGAGTGTTGCACGCAGCCTATGATTAGCTTGTGCCACTGTAAGCCCATCTACATCAACCGGCCCGTAATTCTCAATATTTATCGTTCCATCGGGCGAAACTGTACTTTCAAAACGTTGCTGTGAGGCACCCCATACATCAACATATACAGCATCGCCTGGCCCCAAGCGATAATCTTGTGGCGTTGCAATATTCATATTGGGTTCAAAGCTCAACTTACGGTTGTTGAAGATGTTGCGCCCAAAGACCTCTATTTTTTTCTTTTTCTTTGTTTCGCGCAGTTCATCTTCAGGCAATTTCAAATTCTCAAGAGAATCTGGAAGCAAGTCTTCCATTTCGTCCAGATATTCGCTTTTCTGTTCACGTTTGTAGCGTTTCAACTGGACGGGAGACATACTACTTTCATCTACACGCACCGAAGCGCCTTCACGTTGCGACATACCTTCAAGCTTCTCCTCTCGTTTATCACCATTATTTTTACGAGTGCGATCATTGCCGGTTGATTTACCACTTATGTCGCGTGCACCTACAACAGTGCCTTTTTTCTGCTTTTCGTAATTTGTGCGAATGCGCCTAATTTGGTCAATACTAACCCCTCGCTCGATCAGTTTGGTAACAATTTGATCTCGCGATGTGCCTCGCTCGTTTTCACGTATCATGAACTGCATAACTTGACTGTCAGTCATGCCTGATTGCGCAATCATAGGAAGCGATACACTAATAGATAGCGCGAGAAATAATGCAAACTTCTTAAGTGTCATGTATTAATAGTTGTCTTTTTCGTTTTTTACTTTAATATCTATTTTTGCCAAACACGTCTAAATACCTCAACTGTCATCGCAGTGTTTGCAGCATAGTTAAAACGTGTATATCACAAAAATATTGCAAATATACAAAACTATTTCCAAGGATTAGAGTTGTTTAGGCCTAAATCAACTATCAGACCACACAAAAGCTCATAAAAGCAAACAAAGCACAAGTTTGATGGAGCCACGTGCATTAACCGGCACATGCTATTTAATGCTTTTCCCCTGTCAAGAGATATTTAATCATGTACGACGAGTGCCCTTTCACGTGCAAAAACATTGAAAAATCCACATAATCATATTAATGTAATACTTTATTACAAGTTATAAATGACGTTGTGTATCAGACAGGACAAAACGACATAAAACAGCTTAGATGTTAAGTAGCATTGCTCTTTAACGTAAGTCTAAAACGGAAAAAATTACTTGAACTTCAATTAAAGATGTCGTTTCTTTCTTTCAAACACTTTGTTTATATAATCGCAAATGTTAACTTTGCAATCTGAACAATGTGTTATAATGACTTTGGCATGAAGTATGCATACGTCATACAAAACACATACTAACAACACAATAGCTAATAATTATGAGTTACGAAATACCTGCGGGTACAGCCCGCATCATCAACAAGAGCAAAAACATCGCCATTCAGTTTAATCTACTGCGTGTGAGTTCGCTCTGTCTTTTGCTAAGTGCAATAGAGAATGAACAAGTGCTGTTAATGCTCAAGAAAATGAATATTGACACCGAGAAACTTGAAAGCGAGATTAAAAAAGTATTGAGTAGCCACAAAGAATTAGTTGGTGAAGAAAACTCAGTACAACCGCAGACATATAACAGTGATGATATACCACTTGATACCGATTGCACTCGCGTCATGAAGTTGGTCGTACTTGAAGACAAGTTAGCCAATGGCAAGAAGGACAGCTCAGAGTTGGTGCTTCTTGCTTTGTTGCATGACAGACAAAATGAGGCGAAGAAATTACTTGCAGATTTTGGTGCCGATTATGCTAAATTGCAAGAAGAAAGTGCAGCCAACAAAGTGTCGGATGATTTTAGCTTTCCAAATGAGGACGATTCACCCTACCCTAACGACAATTCGAGTGAAGGCAGCAGCATGAACAGCCAGGCGAAAGAGAATGTCAGAACAAAATCGAATAGCGACACCCCTGTTATTGATAATTTCGGCACAGACCTTACTGCCGTAGCAGCAAAGGGCGGCCTGGACCCAGTTGTAGGTCGTGAAAAGGAAATCCTACGTGTTGTACAAATCCTTTGCCGACGCAAAAAGAACAATCCTATAATCATAGGCGAACCAGGCGTGGGCAAAAGTGCTATAGTTGAAGGCTTGGCCGATCAAATAGCTCATCATCGCGTTCCGCATCTATTAGCCAACAAACGTATAGTGGCACTTAACATGGCTACAATCGTTGCTGGCACGCAATATAGAGGCCAATTCGAAGAACGATTGAGACGACTCATCAAAGAACTTAAAGCACACCCCGAAATTGTTTTATTCATAGACGAGATACATACTATTATTGGCGCAGGATCTGCACCTGGTAGCCTTGACGCAGCAAATATACTGAAACCAGCGTTGGCTCGTGGCGAAGTACAATGTATTGGTGCCACAACGACCAATGAGTTCAAAAAGACAATTGAAAAAGATGGCGCGCTTGACAGGCGTTTTCAAAAAGTAATGCTTGAACCAACAACTCAAGAGGAGACGCTGACCATTTTGCATAACATCAAAGGACGCTACGAGCAACATCACAATGTGTCGTATACCGATGATGCTCTGAAAGCTTGTGTAGACCTCACATCGCGTTATATTACAGACAGAGCTCTACCTGACAAAGCCATTGATGCAATGGACGAAGCTGGAGCACGTATGCATTTAGAAGGTGCAGGAACGCCAAAGTTTATTGAAGAAAAAGAGAAAGATATAGAATCGTTGCGCAGCCAAAAGCAACAAGCTGCTCAAGACCAAAACTATGAACTTGCCGCTAACTTGCGCGATCAAGTGCAAACGCTAACAATCGAACTTGAAAGAATGACACAAGAATGGCAGGCGCAGCAACAAGAGAATCCTGCCGAAGTGAACGAGGACATAGTAGCAGAAGTTGTGTCTATGATGAGTGGCGTACCCGCCACACGTGTCGCCGCTAACGAGACTGACAGACTCAAGGGTATGCGACAAACATTAAACGCCCGCGTTATAGCACAGGACAAGGCGGTTGAACGCCTTACACGCGCTATAACACGTAGCAGAATTGGTCTTAAAGGCAATGATCGTCCCATTGGCACATTTCTGTTCGTAGGACCGACAGGTGTTGGTAAGACGCATTTGGTAAAATGTCTTGCAGAACAGATGTTCGGCTCGAAAGATGCACTTATTCGAATAGACATGAGCGAATACGGTGAGAAATATAGCGTGAGCCGCTTGGTAGGCGCCCCTCCGGGATACGTTGGATATGAAGAGGGCGGACAACTTACCGAACGCGTACGTCGCCACCCCTACTCGGTTATCTTATTAGACGAAATAGAGAAAGCTCATAGCGACGTGTTCAACACGCTGCTTCAAGTAATGGACGAGGGACGCTTGACCGATGGTAACGGCACTACGGTTGATTTTCGCAACACTATCATTATTCTTACCTCGAATAGCGGTACACGCCAATTGCGTGAATTTGGTAATGGATTGGGATTTGAGCGTGTTGCTGGCGAAATTTCAGGTGAAGCGGCAGAAAGTATCGTACTTAAAGCCCTTCGTAAGCAATTTGCGCCAGAATTTCTGAACAGGTTGGACGACATTATCATGTTTAATCCCCTAAATAGTGATAGTGCGCTTAAAATTGCAGACTTGGAATTGCAGGATCTGTCCAAACGATTGGGGCACAATGGATATACGCTTCATTTAGACAAAGATGTGCGGGATTTCCTTGTAAAGAAAGGCTTTGACGCACAGTATGGAGCGCGCTCACTCAAACGATCTATACAGCATCATTTGGAAGACGCCTTGTGCGACTACATGATGGAGCACTCCGAACAAAAAGATTTTACAGCTAAAGTCAGTGACGATAAAATTGTGATTGCCGGACTTACAAGTGCAATATAAAATATGAATTAACATCATCATGGAATATATCAAGACAAACATACCTGATGTGTGGATATTGGAACCACGCGTCTTTGAGGACTCTCGCGGTTATTTTATGGAAACATGGCGCGAGGAGGATTTTAATAAACATATTGGCCATGACGTACACTTCGTACAAGATAACCAATCAATGTCAAGCCGCGGTGTATTACGTGGGCTGCATTTTCAGAAGGGCGAAGCTTCACAAGCCAAATTGGTAAGAGTTCTGCAAGGTACAGTTGTAGATGTGGCTGTAGATCTTCGCAAGAATTCGCCAACTTTTGGTAAATATGTCATGGTAGAATTGTCTGATGAGAACAAACGTCAGCTGTTCATACCCAGAGGATTTGCACACGGTTTCCAAGTACTGAGCGATACTGCTGTGTTCACATATAAGGTAGATAATCGCTATGCCCCCGAAACTGAATGCTCTATACACTATGCAGATCCTTCCATTGGCATAGATTGGCCTATAAAGGGAGCAGAAGTCGTGCTCAGCGACAAGGACTTGAAACATGCTGTCAGCTTTGACGAAGCAGATAAGTTTTGACAATGGTACAAATTACCATACAATCCCTTTTTCTCTACATAACAAACGAATTACAACAACTCATTCCTGAAAAGAAATGAAACACATACGCAACTTTTGCATTATTGCGCACATAGACCATGGCAAGAGCACCCTGGCCGACCGGCTGCTTGAGCACACTCAAACTGTAAAGGTGACTGAGGGGCAAATGCTTGATGATATGGATTTGGAACGCGAACGCGGTATCACTATCAAGAGCCATGCTATTCAGATGGAATACACATATAAGGATGAGACATTTCATCTAAACCTTATAGATACTCCGGGGCACGTGGACTTTGCCTACGAAGTGTCGCGAAGCATAGCTGCGTGTGAAGGTTGTTTGCTTTTGGTTGACTCTACACAAGGCGTACAGGCTCAAACTATCTCAAATCTGTATATGGCCATCGAGCACAATCTTGAAATAATTCCTGTGCTCAGTAAGTGCGATATGGTCAACTCTATGCCAGAGGAGGTTGAGGACGAAATTATAGATTTATTAGGTTGCAAGCGCGAAGAAATCATTCGTGCATCGGGTAAAACAGGTGAAGGTGTTGACGATATCCTCAACGCTGTAATTGAACGCATTCCCTCCCCCACCGGTGACGAAAAAGCCCCGTTACAAGCACTCATCTTCGACTCTGTATTCAACCCATTCCGCGGAATAATAGCTTATTTCAAGATAGTCAACGGTAGTATACACAAGGACGAAGATGTCATTTTTGTAAATACACAAAAGAGCTACCATGCTGATGAAATTGGCGTTCTCAAAATGGATTTGTCGCCACGCAAGGAACTGCACTGCGGCGATGTTGGCTATATCGTAAGCGGTATAAAGACAGCTACCGAGGTTAAAGTGGGAGATACTATTACGTCAGTAGCTAATCCTTGCAAAAAGGCTATCGAAGGATTTGAAGAGGTTAAACCTATGGTCTTTGCAGGCGTTTACCCAATTGAAACAGAGGATTTTGAACAACTTCGAGCCAGTTTGGAAAAACTGCAGCTTAATGATGCCTCACTCACATTCCAACCGGAATCGTCTGTCGCACTTGGATTTGGTTTCAGATGTGGATTTTTAGGGCTTCTACACATGGAAATTGTGCAAGAACGCCTTGATCGCGAATTCAACATGAATGTTATCACAACCGTGCCTAATGTAAGTTACAACATTTACGACAAGCATGGCGAAATGAAGGAAGTTCATAATCCGGCAGGAATGCCAGATCAAACAGAAATTGACCACATAGAAGAACCATACATTCGTGCATCAATTATTACACGTACCGAATATATAGGAAACATCATGACATTGTGTCTTGGCAAGCGTGGAGAATTGGTTAAGCAAGAATATGTTTCGGGAGACCGTGTCGAATTATATTACGATATGCCTCTGGCCGAAATCGTGATAGACTTTTATGACAAACTGAAGAGCATCTCAAAGGGGTATGCTTCATTTGACTACCACCCCATCGGTTTCAGACCATCTAAACTCGTTAAACTTGACATTCTGCTTAATGGCGAACCCGTTGATGCCCTTTCGACATTGACGCATGTTGACAATTCGGTATACTTCGGTCGTCGTATGTGCGAGAAACTGAAGGAGTTATTGCCACGCCAGCAATTTGATATTGCCATTCAGGCCGCTATAGGTGCTAAAATCATTGCACGCGAAACAGTAAAGCAAGTGCGCAAGGACGTAACTGCAAAATGTTATGGCGGTGATATCAGCCGTAAACGTAAATTGCTCGAAAAACAAAAACGTGGCAAGAAGCGTATGAAAGAGATTGGTAACGTGCAGGTTCCCCAAAAGGCTTTCCTCGCAGTATTGAAACTGGATTAAACAGGCTTTCGTAGTATCCCTTTGTAATATTATCAATTATGCTGATACAACTGCAAAATGTTTCGTTACGACACGATGATCACCCCATACTCAATGGCGTAGATTTCTGTGTTGACGATAACGACTTTATTTATATTGTAGGCAAAGTCGGCAGCGGAAAAAGTTCGCTGCTAAAAGCCATATACGGCGAGTTGCCCATCACCGAAGGAAAGGCTCGAGTGCTGAATTACGACATGACCAAGCTCAAGCGTAAACACCTCCCCTTATTACGCCGTCAGTTGGGAATTGTTTTCCAAGATTTTCAATTATTACACGAGTTAACAATCGGGCAAAACCTTGATTTCGTATTAAAAGCTACGGGCTGCAAAAAGAAGGAACGCCCTCAACGTATCAAAGAGGTTCTTGAGCGTGTGGAACTTTATGACAAGCTGGACCGTTATCCGCATGAATTGTCTGGCGGCGAGCAACAACGTGTTTGTATTGCTCGAGCTTTGCTCAACAACCCCAAGATTGTGTTAGCAGACGAACCTATCGGCAACCTTGATCCTGAAACCAGTCGCCAAATAATGCGAATACTGCAGAGTGTACGCGAACAAGGCAGTGCTGTGGTTATGGTTACACATAACATGAACTTGCTGGAAGAATTCCCAGGTGTTGTATACCGCTGCAAAGATGGCAGCATTAGCGAAGAACAATAAGACGACTCTTACAAATTGAACAATAAACCTTTATAACCTCAATAAATACGCACACACAATGAAGATACTGAAATTTGGTGGCACATCAGTAGGAACGCCACAAAGAATGAAGGACGTTTGCCAGCTTATTACTGATGGAGAGCGCAAGATTGTAGTACTTTCTGCCATGTCGGGTACAACGAACTCGCTTGTTGAGATAGCCGACTATATCAAGAAGAAAAATCTTGAGGGCGCAGGCAGTGTTATCAATAAGTTGCGCACACTATACCGTACACATGTGTCAGAACTGTACAGCAAGCAGGAAAATGTTGAACATACAGACAACTTGCTCAACGACATTTTCATGCATTTGCACGACCTTACAACCAAACCTTATAGTACAGCTCTCGAAAAGGAGATTTTGGCACAAGGCGAATTGATGAGCACCAATATGGTGACTAACTATTTGAAAGAATGTGGCATTAAAGTAATGCTGATACCAGCGCTTGACTATATGCGTACTGATGCTAATAGCGAGCCGGATATGTCGTTTATAAAAGAAAACCTGAGCCACATACTTGAAAAGAATTCTGGCTACGACCTCTACATCACACAAGGATTTATCTGCCGCAATATCAATGGCGAAATAGACAACCTGCAACGTGGTGGTTCTGATTACACTGCATGCTTGATAGGTGCCGTACTTCATGCTGACGAAATACAAATTTGGACCGACATTGACGGCATGCACAATAACGACCCGCGCTTTGTTGAAGGTACAACACCTGTACGTCAACTTAATTTTGAAGAAGCTGCAGAATTAGCTTACTTCGGCGCTAAAATTCTGCACCCTACCTGCATTCAGCCAGCTCACTATGCAGGGGTGCCCGTGCGATTGCTTAACACAATGGACCCCTCTGCTCCTGGTACAATTATCAACGACCAGATGCAAAAAGGCACCATCAAAGCCGTCGCAGCTAAAGACAATATCACTGCCATCAAGATTGTCTCATCGCGTATGTTACTTGCAACGGGTTTCTTGCACAAGCTTTTTGAAACATTTGAAGTAAACCATACTCCTGTTGATATGGTTACAACAAGCGAAGTCGGTGTAACCCTGACTATTGATAACAATGCACACTTGGCAAACATTGTTGAAGAACTGAAACAGTATGGCACAGTAAGCATTGACGAAAATATGTGTATCATCTGTGTGGTAGGTGATTTGCGTTGGGGTAATGTTGGATTTGAGACTTTAGTAACAGAAGCTTTAGCCAATATACCCGTGCGTATGATCTCATATGGCGGCAGCAATCACAACATTTCTTTCTTAATTCGTGAGCAAGATAAGAAAGCTGCATTGTGCGCTTTAAGCGAAAAACTCTTCAAAGACAAGAATACTGCTAAGAAATGACACACTTTCCTATACAAGACTTTTCTAAACTAAGCACCCCTTTTTATTACTACGATATTGATTGCCTGCTTAAGACCCTGCAAGTAATTGAGGACGAGACAAAAGGTAGACCCAATTTCCATGTCCACTACGCAGTCAAAGCAAATGCCAACCCGCGTATTCTGCAAATTATTGCACAACATGGTTTAGGTGCGGACTGCGTTTCAGGAGGCGAAATACTTGCTGCTTCTGAGGCTGGATTTGTTGGCAATAAAATCGTTTACGCCGGAGTTGGCAAAAGCGATTGGGAAATTCGTACGGCATTAGAGAATGGCATACACAGTTTCAATGTAGAAAGTCTACCAGAGCTTGATGTCATTAACCAAATAGCTGGTGAAATGGGCAAATGTGCACACGTAGCATTCAGAATTAACCCGAATGTTGATGCACACACTCATGCCAAAATAACCACCGGGCTTAATGAAAACAAATTTGGCATAGCCATGGAGGATATGGTTACAGCCATACGACATGCTCAGGAGCTCGGAAACGTTAAGTATACAGGTCTGCATTTCCACATCGGAAGTCAAATATTGGATTTATCAGTATATGTATCACTTTGCAACCGTATAAACGAATTGCAAAATATACTTGAGCGCGAAGGTATTGTAACTGATAATATCAACGTAGGAGGCGGACTTGGCATCGATTACGACAATCCAGACGGTAATCCTATTCCCGATTTCAAACAATACTTTGAATTATTCGAGAAGCATCTCCAGCTCCGTAAAGGACAACAATTACATTTTGAGTTGGGCCGTAGCGTCGTAGCGCAATGCGGTTCCCTTATAGCACGTACTTTATACGTAAAAGAGGGACACAGCAAGAAATTTGTGATTGTAGATGCAGGTTTTACCGAGCTGATACGTCCTGCAATGTACGGGTCACACCACTATACTGAAAACATTTCTGCCAAAGCAAACAATTCTGAAAGTAGAACAGAAATCTATGACGTAGTTGGCCCTATATGCGAAAGTAGCGACGTGTTCAGTACAGGTGAGCCACTTCCCGAAACGCACCGTGGTGATTTCATTGCATTTAGATCTGCCGGTGCTTATGGCGAAGTAATGGCTTCAACATACAACTGTAGGAAACTACCTATAGCTGTGTATTCAGACAGCATCTAACAAACAAAAGTATCGTAATAATGTGCAAAACAAGCATGTGTTCGATACGAGACGCTATTTTTTGATATAACAATCGTATAGTAGCTATTTAGCAGCAACCTTCACACTTAATAAAATTGCAGGCAAATCTACCTGCGAATTTATTATGTACGAAGGTTGCTGTTCCTTTTTTGTAAGGTCTCTCAGACGCATAAAAACAACAGGTGGTTTCATTATAAGTGCCTCCGAAACGCCCCCACCTCTTCACTCATAATATTTTTGCTGAAACTGTCTGCACTCTACACTTTTGCTTGTATCTTATTGATATTCAAGAGGTTAAGCAGTGTATACAACACCAGATTTTGTATGCACTACACCTGCACGCTTACTAACAAGCAGAAGATTTGTCTACACCATCTGTATAGCTTCATACGCATAAGCGCAGTACGTGTTGTGCCAATAAGGAATAACAGTTTAGGGAGAGCGTGAAAATAGTTGGAGCAACTGAAAATCTGTCCTCCCTTTACTCGAGGGATGCCTGCCCTATGCCGTAAGTACACACCATTATCTGCAATAGGTGTAGATAGTAGTGCATACTGATTTCCCATTCTTCTACACGCATTTACTCGTTGATTATCAACGCGTTAATATATATAAGTGCAGAGTGTAGACAGAAATAAGAACTGGCCTTTACAGACAGCAACGTATTTGTAACTACATCGCAAATTTTGAAATTTATCAGAACAAAATATGGCTGGCATTACGTTTGTAAAGTAAGAATAGCGCGGCATCATTTCATTATTCCGTATGAGTTGCCGACTACAAAGTAACTGTATATACAGGATCCGAATAAGCTGGTCATGCTACCTGATAACATATTGATTTGATAACATGCCAACAACTTCGGCAAATACACGAAAGCATCGGCCGAGGCAAAAGAAAAGTAACAGAAACTTAACAAAACACTTTGTTCTTCGGCGATGATGTACTAATTTTGCAGCGTAACACATTATTTAGAACCCACGTATATGGATTTTTTCTATCTTGGAATTCTGATATTCCTGTTTGTACTGGCCACTTTCGACCTGTCTGTCGGTGTGGCAAATGATGCTGTCAATTTTTTAAGTCCGGCAGTAGGCGCTAAGGCAGCCAAGTTCCGCACCATTCTTATAGTGGCCGCAGTAGGCATATTTGTCGGTGCAAGCACCTCGAGCGGCATGATGGATATAGCCAGACATGGTGTGCTTAATCCCCACTACTACACGCTAAGTGATGTAATGTGCATATTCTTGGCAGTAGCTGCTACCGATGTTATTCTGCTCGACATATTCAATACGTTAGGCATGCCCACCTCAACCACAGTATCGATGGTGTTTGGTTTATTAGGCGGTAGCACAGCATTGGCTTTTTCAAAAATATTAGATGGAGGACATACTTATGCTGATCTCATCAACACGGATAAAGCATTGAGCGTGATTATAGGCATATTTCTGTCGGTTGCTATAGCCTTTGTCTTCGGTTTCATAGTGATGTGGATTACGCGTGTGCTGTTCACCTTTCAGTATAAAAAGCATTTGCGCTATAGCATAGCCCTGTTTGGTGGGGTAAGTGTTACGTCTATTTTCTATTTTTTGTTGGTGAGCGGGTTGCGCACAAGCCCTATTCTTGCAAACATTGGCTGGACTCCTGATTGGATAGACCAGAATAAATTTGAGATTTTGTTGACATGCTTCTGTCTCTTCACAGCCCTGATGGAAGTTCTTTACCTATGCAAGGTAAACATATTTCGCATTGTAGTGTTGTTTGGCACATTTGCACTGGCAATGGCCTTTGCTGGCAACGACTTGGTAAACTTTATTGGTACGCCTTTAGCCGGTTTGGAGTCATTTATTGATTTTACGCAAAACGGTAGTGGTATCAATCCCGAAAACTATTCTGTGAGCGTGCTGGCCGGTGAAAGTCACCTACCTTTTAAGCAGTTGTTCTTGATAGCTGCCGGGGTAGTCATGACCGTGGCAATCTGTACGTCAAAAAAAGCACACAAAGTAGTGGAGACTACCGTAAATCTGTCGCGACAGGACGAAGGTGAGGAAGTCTTTTCTTCATCACGATTGGCACGTCGCACGGTGCGTGGTGTACTCAATGCCACTAACACAATGTCTAAATATGTGCCCTCATGTGTGTCACGCTGGATTAACACACGCTTTGACCAAGAGGACGCAGTGCTCGAAGATGGAGCAGCCTTTGACCAGGTGCGCGCTGCAGTTAATTTGGTATTGGCCGGCTTGCTGATTGTAGTGGGCACATCGCTGCAACTGCCGTTGTCAACCACCTACGTGGCATTTATGGTGGCCATGGGTTCATCATTGGCCGACAGAGCTTGGGGACGCGAAACTGCAGTATACCGCATTACTGGCGTAATTACCGTCATCGGTGGTTGGTTTATCACGGCTGGCGCGGCACTTATCGTTAGTTTCTTGATTGCCACCATCAATCATTTAGGTGGTTTCTTTGCCATGATATTGGTAATGTGTGTAGTGGCACTCGTGGTTATCAACAACAATCGCAAATTCAAGCAAAAACGAGAACAAGATAATGTGGACACACTCTTCCGTCAATTGGTACGCTGCCACGACAAGGCCGAAACGTGGCAACTGCTGTTACAGCATGTACGCCGCACACAAACTGACATATTAGAGTTTACGCGCAACACCTTCCGCAACATTACACAAGGACTGATGCACGAGAATATGAAATTTTTGCGCACAGCCTCGCATGACATTGAAAACGAGAAGGGCATTTGGAAACGTTACCGACGCAAGGAGATTCTCGGCATGCGCAAGATCGACTACCTTGTTGCGGTTGAAAAAAACACATGGTTCCACTTGGGTTGCAACAATGCCACACAAATTATATATGGTCTGAAACGTATGTTGGAGCCATGTGTGGAACATGTTGACAACAACTTCAGTCCACTGCCACAAGATTATGTAGACGAGTTTATACCTGTATGCAATGACGTGGATCATTTTCTTGAGGTAGCACAACGCATGATTTCAACGGGCAACTTTGAAGGTGTGGATGAGCTGCTTGTAGAGGGTAATGCTATAAAGAGCCGTATATCACAAATACGACACGCACAGCAAGACCGCATACAGCGAGAGGATTCGAACATCAAAATTGCACTGCTATATCTTTCTACCTTGCAGGAGACGCAAGAACTTATGTCGGCCGCAAGGCATATTCTGCGTGCAAGCAAACGGTTCCAAACACAATAATATATTGAATTAGGAGTTAGGAAGTTAGGAGGTTAGAGGTTTAAGAAGTTTGTAGGCCTATAGGGTAAAGAGAAACCTTGGCTTATAGCACTCGCAAGAGTCACTTTTTAACCCGCTAACCTTCTAACTTCCTAATCATCTAACCTAATCGACCTTCAAATTACGCCAACCAAGCTTCACCCTAACTGTGCTTAATAATTATAAAAGACATATCCGTAACACGTCCATACTCATTCTGACTCTGTTGATGTGTGTGGGTTGCAGCAGCAAAAAGTTTTTGCAGCCAGGGCAACGTGTACTCAGCAACGTTAAGGTGACCAGTAGTAATAGCCGCTTTAAGGTGGGCGCATATAAAAAATATGTGCGTCAACATCCTAACACGCGGTGGTTCAACGTGTTCAAGGCACCATTAGGCCTATACTGTCTGTCGAAGGCAGACTCTGTGAAAGGGAATAAAGGCCTTTCAAAGTTCTTCAAGAAAATAGGTGAGCCCCCTGTTGTGTACGACAGCGAAGGCACACTCTATGGCATGCGCAACATTGAACAAGCCCTATACAGCGACGGCTATCTGCATGCACAAGTGGATACATTGGTACAGACGTCCAAGCACAAGGTTAAAGTGACGTACTGCATTACGCCCCACGACCGCTATTATATAGACACTCTGCGATACGACTTTGACGATGACACAATATACAGCATTTACAAGGGCGACTCGGCCAATTCTTTGCTTCGTCGCGGTATGCCACTTAACTTGAATGTACTGTCAGAAGAGCGCAGTCGCATGGTAAAGATGCTGCGTCAGAAGGGATATTACTTCGTAAATAACGACTTCATAACCTATGACATTGACACGCTAAGGGGAATAACTGCCACAAATGTGACACTGAGAATGCACCGTCCCGAAATGGCTGACAGTAGCCGTTCATACACAAGACAGATATTTAGACAGGTGTATATTACTCAGTTCCGTACCATTGGCGAGGATAGTGTGGCTACATCTAATGGTGCGCTAACTAATTACCGGGGCATTATGTTTGACACACGTCAGCTGAAGGTGAATAAACGCGTACTGCTTTCGCACACAGCTATCAACAAGGGCGCAGTGTATGACGGAACTGACGTGCAAAACACGTACAACAATCTGAACTCATTGCCCGTAGTTAAATTTACCAATATGCAGGTAGTCCCTGTAACGGGCACGGACAGTTTGCTTGACTGCAACATATCGCTTAGATATAATAAAACCAACTCGATAGCTTTGGAGGTGGAGGGAACCAACACCTCAGGCGATTTGGGAGCAGCGGTGGCATTGTCGTATAACAACCGCAATGCTTTCAAAGGCTCTGAAATGCTGACTTTCAAGTTGCGCGGCGCCTACGAGGCTATCAGCGGATTGGAGGGGTATAATAATCAAAATTACTTTGAGCTGAGCGCTGAGGGTAGCCTGCGCTTCCCCACCCTTCTATTACCTTTTTTGAGTATTGAGAAAAAGAAAGAGATGAAGGCGCTCTCGCAGGTAAGCTTGATGTATAACACACAAGACCGCCCCGAATTTCACCGGCGCGTACTGACTGCAGCTTGGACCTATACCTGGAACAGGACCAATACACCACGTTGGGTACACAATTTCGACCTACTTTCGGTTAACTATGTGTATATGCCCTGGATATCAGATACCTTCAAAAAGGATTATTTGGACGGAGAAGATGCCCGATACTCGGTACTGAGAAGCAGTTACGAGAATTTGTTTATCGTAAAAACAGCCTACTCACTTACCTACAACTCTCAACGCAACAATGCGAATGGAGGTAATTACTCGCAATCGCTCACACAAGGGGTACAGGTTAAAGCTGGGGTGGAACTTGCTGGCAATGTGCTATATGGCATATCGAACATGCTGCACCGTGGCAAAGGTGACAATGGTTGCTACAACCTGTTCGGCATATCATATTCACAATATGCCAAATTCGATTTTGACTTTGTAAGGAGTTTGCTGCTGAATGACCGAAATGCTGTGGCCATACATTTTGGCTTTGGTCTGGGCATTCCGTATGGCAACTCTACCATTCTACCATACGAGAAGCGCTACTTTGCAGGCGGAGCTAACAGCGTACGCGGTTGGAACGTCCGCGGTTTGGGCCCTGGCGGGTATAAAGGCAAGGACGGAAAGGTTGACTTTGTAACTCAGACGGGTAACCTTAAACTTGACTTTAATGTTGAGTGGCGCACTTTCTTGTTCTGGAAACTGCACGGAGCCCTGTTCGTTGATGCAGGTAATATCTGGAACACACGCCACTATGCCGGTATTGACAATGCTGTGTTCAAGTTTGACTCATTCTACAAACAAATAGCGGTGTCGTATGGACTGGGTATAAGGTTCGACTTTAATTACTTCATACTACGCTTCGACGGTGGAATGAAAGCGATTGACCCATCGGTGAGCAAAGGCAGGCTACACTACCCCATCACAAAACCAAACTTTGGGCGAGACTTTACACTGCATTTTGCCGTAGGACTCCCATTCTGATGTGATATACAATTACACAAATTTTACAAGCTGATGTGGGTTATAACGGGTTTGCACTGCCGCTAAAAATGGCAGTATTTGTACACCTCGGGCAAGTATGTCCAATGAACACATTACAACCCACTAAACTTGGCAACTTGCTAAAATAATCAAGACACATTATGTCACAATTCATATCATTAAGTTCAGGCAGCAGCGGCAACTGCTACTACTTGCAGGTTGACGACTATGGTTTAATAATAGACCAAGGTCTGAGCGTGCGAAAATTCAAGCAAATATGCTCGAACTATGGCTTGAGCATAGCAAAGATAAAAGCCATATTGGTGACGCATGACCATACCGATCACGTAAAAGGCGTTGGAGCTCTGTCGCGTGACTTTAGGATACCCGTGTACACATCGCAAGCCGTACATGACTCGATTATGCGCAATCACTTTGTATCGAAGAAGGTGCCACTGAACTTGCAACATGCTATTGAACGCGGAATAGAATTTGAACTTGGTCCATTCAAGATCACATCGTTTGCTGTGCCACACGACAGTGCCGATAACAATGGCTATAAAATAAGATGGGACGATAAGTGCTTTGTGCTGCTTACTGATGTAGGACACTTCAGTGATGATATGCCAGACATTATACACCAAGCCACGCATTTGGTGATCGAATCGAACTACGATGAACATATGCTCGTGACGGGGCGCTACCCACTACGCTTGCAAAAACGTATCAGCGGGCCTAACGGACATATCAGTAATGCCGAAACGGCAGTGTTCCTGGCAAGCAACCTTAATAGAGATTTAATAAAGAAGGTGTGGCTTTGCCATTTGAGTGCCGAGAATAATGTGCCACGCATAGCTTACGAAACGTGCGCCGAAAAGCTCACCGAGGCTGGACATATACTGAATGGCGAAAATCGGAATGTAAGCCTTGAAGTCCTGGCACGACAAACGCCATCGCTATTGACGGATTTGTAACATAACAATCCAGCAAAGCGATGATGAGGTGACAAGATTGTTCAGAATGACGGAGGAAGACTACCTTCAGATTTCTATCAACAAATAACAGCTATACTGCTGCAGGGCACACATTTGTAGCGCTAAAAACAATGTGGTTCGCAAAAAATTACTACTTTTGCGGTCAAACAATAATAAGAAAGAAGCTATGCTTACTATCAAACAAATTACTGACGACAAGGAAGCCGTTATACGCGGCTTGGAAAAGAAACACTTTAAGGGTGCACGCGAAGCTATTGAGGGCGTGTTGGCCTTTGACAATAAACGCAAGTCTGCTCAAGCAGAACTTGATGCTCTGAATGCCAAAGTAAAGACACTTTCGAAGAGCATCGGTGCCCTGATGAAAGAGGGCAAAAAGGACGAGGCTGAAACCGCGAAGAAAGAGGTGGCTGACATCAAGATAAAGAGCAAGGAACTTGAGGAAGTAATGAAACAGGCCGAGGACGACAAACGCGCCTTGTTATATACAATTCCGAATGTGCCCTACGACATTGTGCCCGAAGGCGTTTCGGCCGATGACAACGTGGTGGTTAAGACTGGCGGACACGACACCGTACTGCCACAAAATGCCTTGCCTCATTGGGAGTTAGCAAAGAAGTACAACTTGATAGACTTTGACCTGGGCGTAAAGATTACAGGTGCAGGATTTCCAGTATACATAGGTCAAGGTGCACGATTACAGCGTGCGTTGATAAACTTTTTCCTTGACGAGGCCCGCAAGGCTGGATATACCGAGATCATGCCACCAACAGTGGTTAATGCTGCATCAGGATATGGCACGGGACAGTTACCCGACAAGGAAGGCCAAATGTACCACTGCGAGGTAGATGATTTGTATCTTATTCCGACTGCAGAGGTGCCTGTAACAAACATCTACCGCGATGTCATTCTGAATGAGGAACAACTTCCAATTAAGAATTGTGCCTATACAGAGTGCTTCCGCCGCGAAGCTGGTAGCTATGGCAAGGACGTGCGTGGCTTGAATCGCTTACACGAGTTCTCGAAAATCGAAATCGTACGCATTGACACGCCCGAACACTCAGAACAGTCGCATCAGGAGATGTTGGCTCATGTAGAGGGTCTGTTGCAGAAGTTGGAACTTCCCTACCGAATACTACGTCTTTGTGGCGGTGATATGAGCTTTACTTCATCTATATGCTATGACTTTGAAGTTTATAGCGAAGCTCAAAAGCGTTGGTTGGAAGTTAGCTCAGTATCAAACTTTGATACATATCAAGCAAATCGTCTGCAGTGCCGCTATCGTGGAACTGACAAGAAGACTCATCTTTGCCACACACTTAATGGTTCGGCATTGGCTTTGCCCCGTATTGTGGCTGCCTTGCTCGAGGACTTCCAAACACCCGATGGCATTCGCATACCTAAGGCTTTGCAACCCTATATGGGCTGTGACATGATTAAATGAATTATTAAAGCAAAATAATATACCCAAAAACCTGCATACAGAAAAATTGTATGCAGGCTTTTGAGGTGTTAAGGTTGATTTTTCAGCTGCCATCTACCAGACATGCGCATTTTATCAATAGACTACGGGAAGAAACGTACCGGAATAGCTGTGACTGACCCAGCGCAAATTATAGCGAATGGGCTCGTTACCGTTGATACACATGAGTTGCTGAGGTTCTTGAAAGAATACACGGCAAAAGAATCTGTGGAACGCTTTGTTATAGGATTACCAACACAACCAGACGGGACTCCCTCGGAAAATCAGAAACGCGTTTTGGCCTTTACAGAGAAACTGAAAAAAATGCTGCCCGAAATACCTGTCGATTTCTATGACGAGCGCTTTACCTCAGTGTTAGCAAATCGAGCTATTTTGGAAAGCGGTATTGGCAAGAAAAGGCGACAGACAGACAAGGGTCTGGTAGATGAAATTAGTGCCTGCATCATTTTGCAGAATTATATGGAAAGTCGCAAACTGCTTTCATAACCCAATGTGTATTAGAACCGTTTCTGGCTATAAGCACATTGAGTTTGTCTCTTTCTATAACAACGTGATAGTCACTTCTGCAAACTAATGATTTTGCCAACAGGCTAAAATGGAACAATTATGATTTTACCAATATATACTTACGGCATGCCCGTACTCCGGAAGGAGTCGACGGACATCACACCTGATTATCCAGACTTAAAGCAATTGATTGCTGATATGTTTGAAACCATGTATCATAGCGATGGTGTTGGACTTGCAGCACCACAAATTGGCAAAGCTATCCGTGTGGTTGTAATAACGCTTGATGCTCTTAAGGACGATTTTCCAGAATATGAGGGGTTTAATAAGGCATATATCAACCCGCATATCCTTGAATATGACGACACCAACACCGAACTGATGGACGAAGGCTGCCTAAGTTTGCCTGGGATAAACGAACCTGTGCGCCGCCCCACCCGCATACATGTGAAGTATCTGGACGAGGATTTTAATGAACACGATGAATGGGTGGACGGTTACCTGGCTCGTGTTATGCAACACGAGTTTGACCACCTTGATTCGCATCTGTTCATTGACAGAATATCTCCACTACGCAAACAAATGATTAGAGGCAAACTAACACAAATGCTTAAAGGTAAATTCCGCTGTGCTTACAAAGTAAAATGCCCCAAGAAATAATGTAGGCATTTGTCTGTGTTCAATGAATAAGCAGATGTTTGAATACAATATAAGATATCATGCTACGAATTGTTTGTATCGCATTAGCCATAATGCGAGCAAAAGATTCGTAGCATTTTTTATGACCATTATGTCTGCTATCGTACCATGTATAGCACAAATTGACGCAGAGATGGTGACATACATGGGGCGTAACGCACTGAGCGTTGACGATTATTTGACGGCAATTCATTATTTCAATCAAGCTATAGAAAGCAAGCCTTTTTTAGCAGCGCCTTACTATTACAGAGCCTATGCAAAGTTCACCCTTGAGGACTATCGTGGGGCTGAAACTGATTGTGACAAGAGCATCAATCTCAATCCGTTTCAAATGGAGGTTTACCAACTAAGAGCTTTATGCCGCATACACAATAACGACTTTACTGGTGCCGTGGACGACTATACACGCGTGCTGAAAAACAAGCCCAAGGATCAAAATTCGCGCTACAACCGGTCTCTTTGCTACCTACAACTGAAGGACTATAAACAGGCTAATAAAGATTTGGACTATATGATGCGTACATGGCCAAACTATTACCGGCCTTATATGGTACGTGCACAAAGTTTGCTCGAACAAAAAGATACTGTATCGGCACTGGTGTGGATTGACAAACTATTGGAAAAAAATCCCCGTGATGGTAATGCTTGGGGATTTAAGGGACAGTATGCTCTAAGCAAAAAGCATTATACCGAGGCTGATTCGTGTTTGACTCATGCTATTAGTTATACTCCCAATGATTATGAATTATACATATCACGAGCTCAAGCCCGCCACGCGTTAGGCAAATTCGGCCTTGCCATAGCAGATTATGATCAAACAATTGCACTACAACCTACGCATTTTGTAGCCCACTATAACCGTGGATTACTACGCACGTTTGTAGGTGATTTGAATAATGCGATTTTAGATTTTGATTATATCATACAGGTGGAACCCAGCAACACTCTGGCTATATATAATCGCGCAGAATTACGCACAAAAGTTGGTAACTATAAAGGTGCAATTGCGGATTATACAAAACTTATACGGTCATACCCCAACTTTTATTATGGCTATTTGATGCGTGCTCAACTCCGACGCAAAATTGGAGACGTTAAGGGAGCTCTTAACGATGAAACCGTTGTTGCCAGGCATAATCTGGACGTTACATTCGGGCATACGAACAAGGTTTCCCGAAAGAGTGTACGTCTACGATCAGACCATGAATTGGACAAATATCAACAATTGGTGCAGGAGGATCCTGACACAGCACGCAACGTGTTCGGTACCTTCTTTGGTAAGGTGCAGAATGAACAGGTATCCGACGACTTGGCGCCAATGTTTGCCCCCGCTTTTTGCCATACAAGTGAGCGTGGTTATCATTCAGTTGGATTTATGGCTGAGATGGTGCGCTATAAACATGCAGAAGTACCCAACAGGAAATATAGACTGACGGCTGAACATGAAACGAATAGTGCAGCAAACGCTGAATACGACGAAAAACGGGTCGAACGTGTTTCGAATGCGTGTAGCTTGATTGAGCTACATTTGTACAGGTCCTCCATAGCCTTAGCAAAATACAACTATACAACTGCATTGAGCGAAGCGAGCAAAGCGATCAGTTGCGATTCTAGTTCTGTGGTAGCTTTGCTTCAACGCGCTAACGTGCTATACCACATGACCAATTCGGACAATACCGATAAAGAAAGGAAAAAGGAACTGCTTAAATTGGCACTTACAGACCTAAAATCAGCGTCGACCATATTGCCCGATAATGCGTATGTTCTATATAACATAGGTTGTATGCTGGCCATGCGACAACGTTATGATGAAGCATTGGAGGCTTTCACCGCAGCCCTTAAACTTGACAACCATTTGACTGAAGCTTACTATAATCGTGCTATCCTATATAAAAGGAAGAACATGAAACAGCAAGCCATAGAGGATTTCAGCAAATCGGGACAATTAGGCTATTATAAGGCGTACGCCCAAATCAAGCAAATCAAATAAAAAATACACGAATAATTTAACAGAAATAGATACCACATGCAAAAACTTATATTATTAGGTATTGCAGCAGCATGTATTACAACGTCTGCCGCACAGAAGAGAGCGCATGAGCCGTACTGGCTAAATCCATCTGTCAACAGAATTGGTACTGAAGCACCACGCGCTGATTTTTTTGCTTTTGAGTCAATCACTGGAGCACAGTCTGGCGACAAAAGCGAATCAAAACGTTATATGACACTTGAAGGTAAATGGAAATTCAAATTTTCGAAGAATCATAACGAAGCTCCAACGAATTTTTACCTTGTGAACTTTGATGACTCAGAATGGGAAGATTTTCCTGTACCTGGCATTTTTGAATTGAACGGACATGGCGATGCTACCTATAAAAATGTAGGCTATGCTTGGGCCACACAGTTCAAGTCTAATCCTCCATACGTGGAGGAGAAAAATAACTATACTGGTTGCTATCGAAAGGAAATAACTGTTCCTGACAACTGGAAAGGTGATAAAATATACTTGCACGTGGGTTCGGCTACCTCAAACCTCTGTATATGGGTAAATGGCAAGTTTGTAGGATACAGTGAGGATTCAAAATCCGCTGCCGAATTTGACCTTACCCCCTACCTCACCCCTGGAAAGAAAAACCTTATTGCCATGCAGGTTATGCGATGGTGCGATGGCTCATATTTTGAAGATCAAGACTTTTGGCGTTTGACAGGACTCGCACGCGAAATATACTTGTACGCTCGGCCACAAAGCCACATTTCGGACATTTTTATAACGCCGGATTTGTGCGACAATTATACCAATGGCGTGTTAAACATCGAATTAAAGGGTGCTAACTGTAAAAATAAAACGGCTACACTAACCTTGTTCGATCAAAAAGGCGCCGTGGTGAAATCACAAGATGTACCATTGGGCAACACTGCTAAATTAGCTTGGAAGGTTAATAATCCACTAAAATGGACAGCTGAAACGCCTAACCTTTATAAGTTACGCATAGATTTGAAGGACGGCAAAAAACTGCTTGAATGCCTTGAGCAGAATGTTGGTTTCCGCAAGATAGAAATCAAGGACGCACAATTCCTTGTAAACGGTCAACCCGTACTCATTAAGGGCGTAAACCGACATGAGATAGACCCCGATGGTGGTTATGTTGTCAGTGTTGATCGTATGTTGCAAGACATCAGACTGATGAAAGAAAATAACATTAATGCTGTACGCACAAGCCACTATCCCAATGACCCAAGATGGTATGATCTTTGCGATAAATACGGCCTTTATGTTATAGCCGAAGCTAACATCGAAACTCATGGAATGGGCTTTGGCAGCAGTTCGCTGGCCAATGTACCCAAGTATGAACAGACTCACCTTGAGCGAAACCGCAACAATACTCAAATATTGAAGAATCACCCGTGTATTGTGATTTGGAGCCTTGGCAACGAGGCTGGCTACGGCGTAAATTTTGAAAAGGCCTACGACATGGTCAAAAAATATGACTCGTCCCGTCCCGTGCTGTACGAACGTGCACTGCAAAACCGTGGAACGGATATTTATGCCGAAATGTATTTGCCATACGATTATTGCGAATCCTACGCAAAACGAACAGACATAACGAAACCGCTGATTATGTGTGAATACGCTCATGCTATGGGCAACTCCGAAGGCGGATTTGACGAATACTGGGATTTAGTGCGTAAATACCCTAAGTTCCAAGGTGGATTTATTTGGGACTTTGTAGATCAAGGTCTGAGAGCGAAGAATAAAAATGGCAAAGATATTTATGCCTATGGTGGTGATTTTGGACGTTATCCAGCAAGCGATCATAACTTTAATTGCAATGGTCTGTTCAACCCTGACCGTATAGCACACCCGCATGTTGACGAAGTCAAATATTTTTACCAAAATATATGGACAACACTCAAAGACAGTGCTAATGCCACACTTGACATTTATAATGAGAATTTCTTCAAATCGCTGAATAATATCTCTCTGAATTGGACATTGCTATGCAATGGCAAGCAATCAGCCGCTGGTACCATTGCAGACATTGACGTAGCTCCACAACAACACGCAAGTATCCAATTGGAAGGCTATAAGAGGCCCACGTCTGCAGGCGAATATGTGCTGCAAGTTGAATATAGAATAAAGAACGACGATCAGCTTCTTAAAGCGGGCCATATTGTTGCCAAACAAGAATTCGTTCTGAGTCCGTATATATATCCTTCTTTGGAACAAGTTAAGCTTGAAATGCCTGTCAGACCTTTGACGAACAGCAAGGTCAAACCAGCAGTTACAAAAGACGAGCAACTTGCCTGCATCATACTCAACAGTGCTACTACAACCGTAACAATCAACAAGAATACCGGATTTATTGACTATATCGATGTAAACGGCAAACCTATTTTAGAGGACGGCTATTCTCTCAAGCCCGATTTTTGGCGTGCCCCTACAGACAATGACTATGGTGCATCGTTACAAACAAAGCTTGGTGTATGGAAGAACCCCACATTCAATCTTAAAAGTCTAAAAAGCGAGAATGAGGGTATTTGTCAAAAGGTTGTTGCGCAATATGACATGCCCGAAGTTAAAGCCTCTCTCACTCTAACCTACACTCTTAATTCACGAGGCAAGATTATAGTTGAGGAGCAATTCATACCTAACGACAGTTTGGCAAAATATCCCATAATGCCACGTTTCGGTATGACCATGGTTCTGCCGAAGGACTTCAATTACATACATTATTATGGACGCGGACCAATTGAGAATTACTGGGACCGCCATACTTCAACATTCTTGGGCGAGTATACACAAAGCGTATCTGAACAATATTCAGCTTATATACGACCGCAAGAGTGTGGCAACAAAACGGACGTTCGCTGGTGGAGTCTCTACAATGACGAAACACAGGAAGGTATCACGATTACAGCACCCAGCCCTATCGAAATGAGCGCCCTTAATTACGAAACAGAGGATTTAGACGGTGGACCCGTTAAGGAAGCACATCAAATGCATTCAGGTGACCTGACTCCCCGTCCCTTTACCGTCGTACATATTGCACAACGTCAAATGGGATTAGGGTGTATTGACTCTTGGGGAGCATGGCCCTTGCCTCAGTATCGCATAAAATATGGCAATCACAACTTCTCATTTATCATTACACCCAACGCCAAGTGATCAATCCTTTCCCTATACTATCAAGAGGGAGTAAACCGGCGCGCATTTATGAGCAGAAGTTTCGTCCCGTCAACAAAAAACGGTATGAAAACTTTGATGTATCAATAATTAATTACTATCTTTGCAGCCGCTATGCAAAGTGAAAATTTCCTACATATCAATTTGGCGCATGCTGACGAAGCAGCTAAACGCCTTGACATTGAGCTGACTGATCGCTTCTTCGCTGACCTGGAGCAAGAAGAAATAAGTGGCGGAGACGTTCACGCCCGCATTATTGTTAAAGCATCTGCTGGTAATATCTATAAGGTGAGCATCAGCGTTGAGGGACAAGTGATCGTCCCCTGTGACCGCTGTTTGGACCCACTTACCATCGACATTGAGGCTTCAGACACTGTCAATATTAAAGATGGTGACGAAGAAGATGGAGATGCAGCAGAAATGCTTTATACCATTAAGGGTACGTCTGACTTTGACCTGTCGTGGATTGTCTATGAAATCATTGAGACATCCCTACCCATACAAAGGGTACACCCCGATGGTGAATGCAATAGTGAAATGCTTAGTTATATAACGAAAGAAGAACCTGAGCAAGATTAAAGGTCCTCTGTATGCGTCATGTGTTCATACACTTGGCAATGCTAAAGGGCAAACAGTTCAGACAGAAGTTTAATCCCAATTAAAATCAATAGAATAAAATGGCACATCCTAAAAGAAGACAATCAAAAACAAGAACTCTTAAGCGTAGAACTCACGACAAGGCAGTAGCTCCTACTTTGGCAGTATGCCCTAACTGCGGTGGTTGGCACATCTATCACACTGTATGCCCCACTTGCGGCTATTATCGCGGCAAGCTTGCCATCGTAAAGGAAGTGGCAGAGTAAAGTTTTGAGTGTTTTCTCACCAAACTTGACATCCGGTAGTTTAAGAGTTGGACTGCTCCTTGATGGTGTATCCGCCTGTCTGTACAATAGCCAGCCGCTGATATAACTCAAGCGAGGAAACGCGGCTCTTAAACTACTTTTTTTCAACAATATTGTTTGCAACCATTGATACAAGGCGCGTTTTGTGTCAGAACAATGATTGCACAACGTCAACAATAGTTCCTATCCCCATGGAAAAAATAAATGCTGTCATTACAGGTATAGGCGGGTACGTTCCTGAATACGTGCTGAACAATGATGAACTTTCGCGCATGGTAGACACCAACGACGAGTGGATCATGACACGCATTGGTATCAAGGAGCGCCGCATACTTAATGAAGAAGGCTTGGGTACAAGCTATATGGCACGCAAAGCCGTGAAGCAACTCCTTGAAAAAACTGGTACAGACCCACAAGAAATTGACTGCGTCATTGTTGCAACCACGACTCCCGACTATCACTTTCCATCAACATCAAGTATTGTGATTGGCCGTTTGGGCATGAAGAATGCTTTCGCCATTGACATGCAGGCCGCCTGTTGCGGATTTTTGTTTGCAATGGACGCTGCTGCAGGCATGATACAGAGTGGACGTTACAAGAAAATAGTAGTTTGTGGTGCGGATAAAATGTCATCCATCGTTGATTACACCGATCGAGCTACATGCCCTATCTTTGGCGATGGAGCAGCTGCTGCCTTAGTAGAGCCTTCAATAGAAGAAGGTATAGGTTGGCAAGACAGCTACTTGCGTACAGATGGCAAGGGCCTGCCCTTCCTGTGTATGAAAGCAGGCGGTAGTGTATGCAGCCCGTCATACTTTACCATAGACCACCGCATGCACTATTTGCACCAAGAGGGTCGCACCGTATTCAAATTTGCTGTTACAAACATGAGTGACGCCTGTGCTAAAATAGCAGAGCGCAACAACCTCACCAAAGATAATATTGCGTGGGTTGTACCACACCAGGCAAATGTAAGAATTATCGAAGCTGTTGCCAATCGTTTGGAACTTCCTATGGATAAGGTAATGCTCAACATTCAGCGATATGGCAACACATCTGCCGGTACATTGCCCTTAGCCTTGTGGGACTACGAGAAGCAACTTAAGAAGGGCGACAACATCATTCTCTGTGCCTTTGGTGCTGGATTTACATGGGGCGCAGCATATATGAAATGGGGTTACGACGCTAAATAATGCGCTTACGTTAAACTTTATCTCATAAAAAACAATAGTGCGAATACACCGACTAAGCATATAAGTAATGGTGAAAGAATAAGTTGACCAATTTTGGTCTGTATTTTCGTTGGTTTTCGAATTTGGAAGAGGGAGCATAGCGGGCTATGTGACCGATGACAAATTTCAAAAACGACAAAAAGACAGGACAGAAGAGAAACTCCTTACTCCACAAAATTGGTCAAGTTATTTTTTCACCATTACTAATACCCCATATGGCATGTGCAAAGGCGGTGTATCCGCATTATTACTTATTTTACAAGTAACACAGCAAGTGCTCAAATTTTTGAACATCTCGCTTCCTTTACCATTTTCCTCACGACTTACCCCATGCACAAAGCAGGATTTGTTAATATTGTAGGCAACCCCAATGTAGGCAAATCAACACTGATGAACCTATTGATGGGCGAACGCATATCCATAGCCACATTCAAGGCACAAACTACGCGACACAGAATTATGGGCATCATCAACAGTGATGATGCGCAGATTGTCTTTTCAGACACACCGGGTGTACTGAAGCCTAATTACAAATTACAAGAAGAAATGTTGGCTTTTTCAGTGTCAGCACTGCAAGATGCCGACGTGCTGTTGTACGTGACCGATGTGGTAGAAAAACCGGACAAGAATAACGATTTCCTTGAAAAGGTGAAACACATGAATGTGCCGGTTTTATTGCTTATAAACAAAATAGATATTTCTGACCAAAAGAGTTTAGAGAATCTGGTGACAACATGGCATGAATGTCTGCCTAAAGCTGAAATATTCCCTATCTCGGCAAAAGTAAAATTCAATGTTGATAATGTGCTAAACCGTATAAAGGAGTTGCTACCCGAATCGCCCCCATACTTTGGCAAAGATCAATGGACTGACAAACCTGCACGCTTTTTCGTAACAGAAATCATTCGAGAAAAGATTTTACTCTATTACGACAAAGAAATACCTTATGCAGTCGAGGTGGTTGTCGAGCAATTCAAGGAAGATGACAAACACATACATATCAACGCTGTTATATACGTTGAACGCGACAGTCAAAAGGGCATTATCATTGGCCACAGAGGCGTGGCATTAAAAAAAGTCTCGTCAGAAGCGCGAAAGACACTTGAAAAGTTCTTTGGGAAAAGCATCTACTTGGAAATCTTTGTAAAGGTAGACAAAGACTGGCGGAGCAATACCAAACGCCTTGAAGCATACGGCTATAAGTTGGATTAACTCACAGGAGGTCTCTTCCGTTGCATGAAACCGCATGCAACAAAGAATGCCACGACCACAAATGCCCTAAACAAATTATCATACCTTATTAAAACAAGAAATAACGTGTCAAAATTAGTAGCCATAGTAGGCCGACCTAATGTCGGCAAATCAACTCTGTTCAACCGCCTTACGGGAACACGCCAGGCCATTGTCAGCGATGAAGCCGGCACTACACGTGACCGTCAATATGGCAAATGCGAATGGGGCAAACAAGAATTCTCAATTGTCGACACCGGCGGTTGGGTTGTTAAATCTGACGATATATTCGAAGGCGAAATACGCAAACAAGTGACATTAGCCACAGAAGAAGCTGATGTCATCTTATTCGTTGTCGATGTAAAAAATGGCATAACCGACCTTGATGCAGAAGTTGCCACTATCTTGCGACGCACAAAAGTTCCCGTAATTCTTTGTGCCAACAAAACAGATAATAATGAAGAACGTTACGGATCTGCAGAATTCTACAAATTAGGACTTGGCGATCCTTTCTGCATTTCAGCAATCACAGGTAGCGGCACAGGCGATCTGCTTGACCTTATTATTGAGAAACTGGGCAAAGAAAAGGACGATGATGCCGCAGAGGATAATATACCTCGTTTCAGTGTTGTAGGCAGACCTAATGCAGGCAAAAGCAGCATCGTTAACGCATTCCTTGGCGAGGACCGTAATATTGTCACCAATATTGCAGGTACAACGCGCGACAGTATCCTCACGAGATACACAAAGTTCGGATTCGATTTTTACCTTGTTGACACTGCCGGCATACGACGCAAAAACAAGGTTACAGAAAATCTTGAATTTTATTCTGTCATGCGAGCCATTCGCTCGATTGAAAATTCTGATGTGTGCATTTTGATGATTGACGCCACTCGTGGCATTGAAAGTCAAGACTTGAATATCGTACAAATCATTCAGAAAAATCAAAAGAGTTTGGTAGTAGTGGTAAACAAGTGGGATTTGGTTGAGGACAAATCGAACACGGCTATTAAGCACTTTGAAGATGCCATTCGCAACCGTATGGCGCCGTTTGTCGATTTCCCGATAATCTTTGCCTCGGCTGTTACTAAACAACGAATATTCAAGGTTCTTGAAATAGCAAAAGACGTTTACCTCGCCCGCAAGCGTCGTGTTTCAACATCAAAGCTCAACGAGGAAATGTTGCCACTGATTGAATCCTATCCCCCACCCTCAATCAAAGGCAAATACATTAAAATTAAATATTGCGCCCAAGTGCCTAACACCCAGGTTCCTTCGTTTGTTTTCTATGCCAATCTGCCACAATACGTAAAGGAACCATACCGGCGTTTTCTCGAAAATAAAATAAGAGAAAGATGGAACTTTTCGGGCACGCCAATAAATATCTTTATACGCCAAAAGTGATGTCACGTTGTTATAGCTTGTGTGCTAACATGGCTGCTGCTTTGTTTATAGCCATTACCACAGCATGCAATTCCAAGTCATCAGCCAATACAGAAAAAGGGCTGTATACGGATAATCCTGATTCTATGGCCGTTGCATACTACACGATGCAGGCCAACGGGCAATATAACGAATATATAGGAGCAATGCAGTCATGCGATGGCATGCCGTCTGACTACAAAAATAACTTTGTTTCTATGTTACGTCATCACAATCAGGATATCAAAAAGGAGAAACTTGGTGTCAAGCGAGTTGCAGTACTGCGCTCTGAAATGCACAACAGCGACCAACTGGCTAACGTTTTCTTGAATGTTACATATAATGATGGCAGTCAAGAAGAAGTGATGGTCACTTTAGTACATGATAATAATATATGGCGTATGCAATAAGCGCCTCTTTATATAGGGCTATTCAGGAAATACATCACCTAATGATTTTCTGAATAGCCCTAAATTAGTAGATAAACGTTTGTCGTGATAACATAATGGAACACAATTAAAGCGTTCTCTTTATCAGGCGTC
>ERZ1026886.62-NODE-62-length-46933-cov-84.239878_pt1 | contig 46933 bp, 50 predicted proteins | sample MGYA00380173_ERZ1026886 | MGnify/ENA primary metagenome ERZ1026886 (study PRJEB33269, sample SAMEA4719809) | human gut metagenome | biome: human-associated habitat; feature: organic feature; material: feces | place: Cameroon | collected 2013-10 ... | reverse complement strand
AGCCGCCTTCTTTTATCAAGAGCCTCAGATTTCGAAAGATTTCTGAGGCTTTTTTCGTTTTCCTACAGTTTATTTTCGCTTTTTTTTGCTTGATATACGTCAAGAGTTTATGTTATAAAGTGTTTAAAACATTAAAAAAGCACTGATAATCAACGAATTACTTGCATATCTCGTTTTTTTTTTGTATCTTTGCAATCGATAAGAATAAGGATAGCATGTTTATGCGTTTTCGCATAGATTGATATCCGTTAAGGTATCTAACGGAACTGAGGTGAGCAGCCTATCTTTTTCTCACAAGTTGCCACCGCGAAATCACTGATGTTGTAGTTCAGCTTTTCAGGTTCCATAAAACAAAAAATATGAAGAGAATAACAATGGTATTAGTCAGCATCTTGATGCTGATGATGAAGGTAAGTACAGCGTCGGCTGATACGAATGTAAATGTATCCTCTACTGATGATTTCGATTGGACTCCAGTGATGGAAGCGATTATCCAGGTAGAGAGTGAGGGTAACCCCAAAGCAAAGAGTGGAAGTTCTGTTGGTGTTATGCAGATTACTCCTATCTTAGTGGCAGAGTGTAATGACATTTTAAAGAGACGCAAGAGTAAGAAGCGTTTCACATTGTCTGATAGATTCAGTATTGCAAAGTCTAAGGAGATGTTCCTCCTGATTCAGTCTGTCCACAATCCTCTGAATAGCATCGAGCACGCAATTCGTGCTTGGAATGGTGGAAACCATTATAGTGTGAAGAGAACACAGCGCTATTTTGAGAAGGTCATGAATCTTTTGAAAAAGTAATTGATTTTTGATATGTCCGATCTATCCTTCCAGGATGGATCGGATTTTTGTTTGTTCCCTATACTCATTCTCTTTTCCCACTTTTATTCCAGTTTCTGCTTTTTATCATACTTTTTCTCTATTTTTATCTGCCAAATCACACTTTTTTGCCTTTAAATGTTAAAAACGCGTTAAAAAGATAACTTTTTGCTAGAAATGTTTGGTGGTTAACAAAAAAAGTAGTACCTTTGCACTCGCAATTCAGAAATGAGTTGATAATATCGCGGTGTGGAGCAGTTGGTAGCTCGCCAGGCTCATAACCTGGAGGTCGCATGTTCGAGTCCTGCCGCCGCAACAACAATCGGGTAAGAAGTTGGTTTCAACATTCTTATCCGATTTTCCGTTTTAGAAACGGGACTTTTTAGATTTAGCGAATGTTTAATATCATTGGCCAGTAAAACGGACAATGAAAAAAAATGAATGCAAAAGAAATCGATTTTTTGAGTTCGCGTGAAATAGTAGGATTCACGCTTCCTGTGTTGCATACCAAGGGTGGGTACTGGTATGTTGACTTTTATGCTCGTGACCCAGTTTCCGGTGTAATGAAGCGCAAGAAGTATATGCTCAACAAGTACAAGTCAGATCACAAGAAACGAATGATGGGCAGCCTTCTTATTCACAATATTACAGCGAAATTGACGGCAGGATGGAACCCATGGGTGAATGCGGATCAGTCGCGCCAATTTACGGAAATACCAATAATTTTTAGTAGATATAGAGATTATATTAAGTCGATGACTAATAAAAAGTCGATGAAGGAAAAGACCTCTATTGACTATCTCAGCCGCCTCAAGATGCTCGAGACCTTCATAGAGGAGTGTAAGAGCATTAAGTATGCCTATCAGATAGACCGAGCCTTTGCCATAGATTTTCTGGATCATCTGATGTATGATCGTGATGTATCAGCTACAACCAGGAATAACTATCGTTCCTGGTTTGTCTCGTTCGGAACCTGGCTGATGGATCGAAAGTATATTTCCGAGAATCCTGCCATCGATATTCGTAATATTGCGCAGACGGAGAAGTTCCGGGACCCATTGACTCCTGGAGCCCTCAAGAAGATGAAGGATTATCTTTATGCCCATGACAAGCATTTCCTTCTAGCTTGCCTGTTTGAGTATTATACTTTCATCCGTCCGAATGAGTTGACCCAGATAAAGATCGGAGATGTATCTATCAAGAATCAGACAGTCTTTATCAGTTCTGCCATCAGTAAGAATCGCAAGGACGGAATGGTTGCACTTAACGATGAAATCCTGAAGCTGATGATAGAACTGAAGATCTTCGAGCATCCTAGCCATTGCTACATTTTCGGAAAGAGCCTGAAACCTGGTGAAAAGAGAGCGGCTTATAATCAGTTGCGAGTAGAATGGGGCAAGATGCGTGATGCCATAGGTTTTCCTAAGGAGTATCAGTTCTATAGTCTGAAAGATACCGGTATTAGAGACTTGGCCAATGCTCAAGGTATAGTTGTTGCTAAGGAGCAGGCACGACATTCTGATATTTCGGTGACTAATCGCTATATCAAGAATCAGATGAAGGTAAACGAGGAGACTAAGCACTTTAAAGGTGGGCTTTAGTCTCCTCGGAGATTACGACATCATGTAAAAGTAGCCAACGAAGATTGGCTCAATCTGGTCATCCTTGACTTCCAACTCGATTTTTTCGCATACATATTTCTTGTTATGTATTATGTAGGTGTTGGAAGGATTAGGGATGACTTCGCTTTTGAACTTAACCTGGAGACTGTTCTTATTGTCGATTTTGAGACCGTTATCATGTAAGCTTCCCAGACAAGTCGTTCCGATTTCGCTCTTGGTGCAGAGTGATAGTGAATAGAAGGCATCGTCAATGAATGCTATGCCGCTGAATCTGTAGCCTCCATTGATGCGATAGTCGGTCATGAACTGCGGCCATCTGGATTTCTCCCCTACCCAAGAGATGGTAGAGGAGGTTCCGTCTCCCGTTTGCACTCTGCCAGGAAGGACGAAGAATATATTCATGCATTCCTGTTCATCTTCTGAGGTGTCGAGCATGGATTCATCATCGAGTGCATCTTGCACTGATGTATAGCTATATCCGTCTTCATCAATATCGCATTCCTTGGAATCGGGTTCTTTATCATTTGGAATTGATAGAAGACATCGCTTCTCGTAGTAGTTGTCCTCCATAAATCCCGACTTGAAATTGATATTTTCTACGACTTGCGCAGCAGGAGAAATGTTCAAATCGACATAATCATCAGAAGATTTGTCTCTGATGAGCGGTGACCAGATGCCTGCAAGCTTCCAGCTTTTCTTCTCGTTTTCATCTTCCACGTATATGTAGTAGTCGCCGAAGTTCTCAATGATGGTCTGGCGTTTCTTTCTTTCAGACCAAGATAGTGTTGTAGCCGCGAACTGTCTGTCTGCTCCCATCAGTTCGTTACTATTTACAATTTCAAAACTCTCGAAAACCTTTTTCGAGATAACCTCGTAATTATCTCTGTTGGCGGAATCTCCCAGATTATACTCCAGGTTTGCCGTAGATGATGTTGAGAATGATCCATCCTCATCGTAGTCCGTAGTGTATTCGTCCAAAGGTTCTATTTCTACGGAATCTGCGGTTGTCAGTTCTGATGCATTGATAACAGAACAGGTCTTCCTGATATCATCAAAGACGATGGTGGCATTGAATAGCTTGCGGAATTCCTCTATAAAGGTATAGCTTGACCAATGAGGCAGTGCTTTACGGAGCTCTCTGGTCTTGTAAGCTGAAGCAATATACAGGAGATTCCATGGCTTGCAGTCGAAGTCATTGCGCTTGAGCGTATATCCTTCGTACTCCACCACCTTGCGAAATATGTACATCAGGTTAGGCTGAACAGCCAAATTCATGACAAATGGCGCATTGTAGCCGATGAACTGCTTAGTTCTATCCACTCCAACAAAATTGGCGATCATATCATTTGTTTCGTCCCGTACAGGCACGAAACACCATTTGCCTTCTACTCCCAGGATCTTCGACTTATCTTCATCAAGTCTATAGATGTCATTGATCTTTGGAAGGTTTTTAAATCCCTGAGACCAGCCCTTGTCAACAGTATAACCAGGTTTGTCTGCAGTACCGAATGAAATCTCATCGATATAATGCTTGGTCATCCTGTCATTATACTTGATGCGGGATTTTCCGCCCACGATCTGCAGTTTTATTTCAGACTCCGTTACGCTGATGATGGTACCTACACCCGATAGAATCAGACGACCGCTCACGTACAGTTTGCAGTCATCAAACTTCTGGGTAACCTTAGATACATCGAAGCGGCTTACATTGTGGAAAACTCTACGGTTATCCATAATCGACATCGGGAAGTTAATGTCGTATGAATATTCTCCATCGTCCGTGACATACTGGTTGGCGTATGTTAACTTGATGGATTGGCTGGCAGCCGGATAGGCTGCCATACCATTAATAACACATGTAATCATAGACTATTTGTTTGATTTCATTTTCTGATATTGACTCCATTTGCGGTCGAAACCATCTGGACCCGTAATGACCACGTATGATTTGATGCCCAGGTTGAGCTGCTCATTGAGCCTTTCAATGGTTGAACTCACGTTATCGAGAGATGCACCTACCTGTTCGTTGTCTGCATTAACATTGACAACAGGTGCAACAACGGCAGCGCTGCCAGTTCCCATGGCACGACTTACGTCTTGGGCTGTGAGGGATGCCACGGTATTATTGCGCTGTGCTGCATCGATGAGCTGAAGGGCAGGAAGGAGCTGAGGATTATTCACAGCGTTATGGTTCGCCACGAACTCGCCCGCATGAACCACGCCAGCTTCTTTCTTCCAATGACCGGGACCAGTGAAACCGCCCTCATAATATCCTGCTGCCTCTGCCTGATGCTGTTTTTTAATTGTGGCAATCTGAAGCATACCTGCAGCTGTGGCGAGTCCGGCTGCTATAGGGGCGATGATGTAGCCCACGGTAGGGATGGCTGCAGCTGAAGAGTAGGCATTGATAGCCGACATAGCGGTAGAAGCGACTGCCTGAGCAATCTCTATCTTCATCGCTTTCTTGTTGGCTTTAGTCTTTGCCGCAGAAATCTCCTTGTCTCGTTTCGCCTCAAGTCGCTTCTTCTTGGCAGAGTTATTGCCAGCCGCAGAAATCTGCTTATCGTAGTTCGCCTGGATCTTGGCTACTTCCAGATCGGAACATGCCTGAGAGTAGGCTGAAGCTGCTCCCATCATACTGCTGATACTGCTGAAGGCTGCACCTGCTGTGGCTGCAATCTCCTGGTAGGTCTCTTTATACATCTGCTTCTTGGCATCCAATTCAGCCTGTTCGCTGATAAGACCTTCCTTTCGAAGGTCTCGGAGTTTTTCTTTAACCATCTTCTGCTGCTGGATGGCAGCAATGGCGCCTCCGGCTATGGTGGCGAGATTGTCAGATCCGAGCGAACCGCTGCGGTCATCGCTCTGTCTGGTCATCTTCTTGGCGGTATCGAGAGCGGTACTTGCATCGGACTTTGCCTGGTCCTTGGCGTCCGGCTTGTAGGATGCATATTTGTTGGCAATGCCCATCTTCATGCGCTGGTATTCCTCTTCGCTTACGAGACCAGCCTTGTGAACCTCATCCAGTCCTGCAAGCTCCAGCTGCATCTGCTGCTCGTTGCCGAGGGTGAGATACTCCTGCTTGAGCTGCATCAGCGTGTCATCGTATTGCTTTTGGCGGTCATACTGGTGCTGCTGCTCACTGCGCTCAATCTCTCTGGCTATCTGCCAGTACTCGTCAGAGGACTTCAGATAGAGTGCCTGCTTCTCTTTGAGAAACGTCTGGTCGAGTTGGAAAAGCGCCTCATTGATTGCACTCTCGTTATGATAGAGATCAGAGTCCTTATTGTAATATTCAGCGGTGACGGCCTGTTCTGCCACTTGCCGGTCATACTCCAGTTCCTGGAGGTCCTGCGTCTGCTTGCGCTCATAATCGGCAGAGATCTTTTCCTTCTGGGCGTTCAGTCGCTTGTATTCCTCACTCTCAGCCTCTCCGTATTTGCGAAGGATGTCCATACGTTGCTGAAGTCCCTGCTCTTTAATCTTCGCCATACGGTCGTTGTATTCCGCCAGGCGAATCTGACCGGTAGAGTAGAGGGTGGTAGCTTCCAGCAGCTGAGCCTCGGTGCTTTTCTTGGCATCGTCCAGCTCTTTTTTGAGGTCTGCCTTGCGCTTTATTTCTGCTTTGCGTTCTGCAGCTTCACGCTTCTTCCGCTCCTTTTCGGCTGCTTTTCGTTCCTTCTCTGTTGTGTAATGGCCACCAGAACCTGCAGATGGCGTTGTACCATTTCCGCTGTCTATCTTGGTATTCTTCTTTATGACAGTAGTCAATGCCTTTCTTATCTGCTTATTGTTCTTAATCGTCAGATCGAGTGCTGCTTCTTGAGCATCCAGGGTCTTCTCCTCGCTTTGAACTGTCTTGAGTCTCTTCTTGTGGATCTCCTCCTGTTTCTTGTTTGTTTTAAGAGCCTCGCTATCTTTAGTGAAATATGAGCTTTCAGAACCTGGACCAAAAGAAGGGCGGAAGATCTTTTCCGATGTATATCTTTCTGGATGAGCATCACGTTCTGCCTGAACAGCTTTGAGCGAACCCTTGATTCTGGTTTCTCTCGTCTTCAGTTCCAATCTCTTTTTGTTAATTTCCGCCTTTTTCTCATAGATGGCTTCTGCCATTGCTGCATCGTTGAGTTTGTTGATATACTGTGTTATTACTTCTATATTATCATTATACAGCTTGCCTTCGTTGGATATGCTGGCATGATAATTAGGGATAATCTTCTGCAAGTTGGCGATGGCGGTTCTTCGCTCATCCACAGTATATGCATTGGAGTGGATGATCTTGTTGAGCATATCAATCTTGTTTCTCTCATCGATGGTTGCATCTGATACCTTTTTCGCCAGACTAGCCTGCTGTTCTGCAACTGCCTTGTTATTTTTGGCTTCCTGGGTATTATTCCGAAGTGTTTCATTATACGAGGCAAATGCCTTCACAGTACCATAGACTGCAACCCCTACCACTGTGAGAACGGTGGCGAGAGCAGCCCATGGATTGGTGAGACTTGCCAAACGTGCTGCCCTCATTACTACAATATAACCTTGCACGCCTTTTGTCAGGAGTGCCCATGTAGCCTGTAGGGCAACCATGGCTGTGCGCAAAAGAGTTGTAGTGGCGATATAAGCCTTATCCACAGCTGCGTTTGCTGCAGCGGCTGCTGTTCTCAGCTTGATGGCGATGGTTTCCTTATACCAAAGAGCCGTGCAGACAGCGATGGCGGAACCTATTATTGTGAGCTGTTTGACGTGGGTGACCGTAAAAGTTATCAATGTTGATAACACATGTATGCCTATGCTCAGGGTAGAGATGGCATATCTGGTAACTGGAATGAGCTGTTCACCCAGTTCTACAGTGAGGTCTTCAAAACGTTTCTTTGCCTTATCCAGCTGGGCTTGCACTGTATTGTTCTGGACATTGAACTCGTTGATGACACTTGTGCCTGAAGCGTATGACTGGGTAGCGAGATCCTGGGCAGTTCTTACCTGGTCCAGGTGTGAAGCTACTGCAGAGAGAACGCCTACTGCACGAGTACCATTCAGCTGCATCTCTTCAAACATAGGAGCCATTTCTGCAAACCCACCTCTAGACTTCATGGCAGAGAGGAATGTCATCAATCCCTCATTTGCATTGGTCTTCATCAAGTTTGAGAACTTCGTGACTTCTACACCGGCAATCTTTGCGAATTTAGCCGGTTCCTGATACATCTTGGTTATGAGCTGAGAGAACACTGTAGCAGAGGTAGCCTCTTCCTGCATATTCTGATCGAGTGCAGAAGCGAGACCCATCAGTTGTGCTTGAGTCATGCCTGCCTGGATGCCTACACCGGAAAGATCGGCGGTAAAATCGACTATATATCCGGCATTGGCTGATGAATTCTGGGCGAGTTCATTGACGGCAGAACCAGTGGCGAGCATGGCACCACGGAGTCCCTTGGTCTTATCCTCGCCAAACATCTGGGCTAATTTACCGATTTTATCGACTGCGCCCTTTCCTAGATCATCTCCGAGCGCAACGTTAATCTTATCGGCTCCATCGACGAACTCTTCAATCATATCTTTGCTAGTGATGCCCAATCTACCTGCAGAACCAGCCAGTTCATTGAGCTGTTCACGAGCCGTACGAGTGTCCATGCGTTTGAAGTCTTCGTTCATCTGGTGGACCTGCTCGTCGGTTTGACCGGTATATTTGCGCACGTTGGCCATCGACTCCTCTATGTCGGCGTAGGCTTGGGCGCACTTGCGCAAGGTCATAGAGAGACCGGCATAAGCAGCTATAATCTGCGAGACTGCACCCCAGTTGGTGTTGAGCACATTGACGAAACGAGACCAAAGGCTAGTTGAAGCCTTGCCCTCGTTGTTGATGCGCTGCATCTCTGCTCTCACATCTTTGAGTTGTCTCTGCAGCTTTTTCCACTCTTTAGAATTACGCTCGATAGCCCCGCTCTTCAGCTCTTTATTAAGAGCTTTGGCTACAACCTGCAACTCCTTGTATGAGGCGGATGAGAGATTTTTTAAGATTTGGTTGACTTTTTGCTGAGAAGTGCTGTAGTTGTCAATCTCAGCTTTCAATCTTTTGATTTGTCTCTCGAATGCGGTTATAGACTCGCCTTTTGCGTAAGCATCATCTTTTGCCTTGCGAACTTCTTTGAGTTTTTGTTCCAATTCATTCAGCCTATCTTTGGCTTCTTTGGTGTCTAGGATAACCCTGCTGACATGTGTATCTGTATTTGTTGCCATAATCTAATCTTTTATAAATTATGGCAAAGATACACTTAAATGCGCAATAACAAAAATACGAGACCGTTGTATTACGACCTCGTATTTTTGTTTGTATTGTTAAATTCATCTCTTTCTCTCAGAGCAAATTTTGTTGCTACATCTTCTGCATCCCAGCAAAGATATTTTTTATTTTTGTGGCTTAGTGTTTTTTTATCCCCCGTAATAGAATTTTCGATGGTGATATAGAATAGACCATCTTTGTAGGTGATTTTGCTTGCAGAATTATTATGAGACAATAGTTGAATCGGCTCGTTATAATTTTCTCCGTTTGGCGAATATTTTGATATAGACGAGCGAGGAACAGAGTTGATGCTATCGCCCACCTTACCTAAAATATGGAATAAAGCAAATGTCCCATATGTCAAAACCGCTGAGAAAATCAATATGCCTAACATAATTCTAAAGTTTGTTATTATCTTTGTTGCAAATATAATAATAATCTTTGAAATATGCAAGTTTTTAATGTTAAATCTTTGCTTTAACCCTTATTATTTAACTACTTCCACATATCTCGAATAGTTTATCCTGGAATGCGGATTGAAGTTGACGATTTGAACCTGATATCCTTTGGTTCCCCATCTCCACCATAGGAACTTGTGCTTGTAGGTTCTGCTCACGATAGTAGTAAGGCTGTCACGACTGGAGTACTGGCATAATCTGGCTGGGATATCTATATGCAGGGATAGCCATTTGTCCTGGTACGAAAATACGGAATCCACCGTATTGGGTACAGGTTCTATTCTTACCGTATCTGTAGTAGAGGAGGATAGGGTATGGATGGCTTTAGCATCCTTGAGCTTTACCTTGAGTTCCTTGATCAGCTTGGTATCTGCCAGGTGTAGCTGCTGCAGTTCTTTGTACTTAGCCTGAAGGGCTGTGTTCTGCGCTACTGGAAGAGTGTCACCCAATTTATCGTACTGGATATCATAGCTAATGCTTGCCACGTTTCCTTTCTGCCGTTCGATCTCTTCTTGTAGTTCTCCGTTCTTGTAAGCTGATCGGATAAAGGCAGCCGCTGTTATGATGAGCAGGGCTGCCAGAAACATGATGATGGTTCTTTGATTTTTCATTGTTATGCGATATCTTTATATTCCTCGATGGCGTTAAAACAAGGACACATCTTTTTCCATTTTGACTTGTCTGTGCCCCAAATATCCCGATGTCCCATAATCTTTGCATCAGGGAACATCTGTTTAAGCTTATGCAGCAGGAGGGTCAGTGCATATTTCTGTTCCGGTGTACGGTTATCTACAGGTTTGCCATTGGCATCGATGCCGCCCATATAAGCCACATTGATAGCTGTAGAGTTATAGCCTTGCACTCCATTGCTTACCTCTTCGATGGCGAGAAGTTGGTGGGTACCGCCATTTGAGGTAATGACATAGTGATAACCAGGATTCTTCCATCCTTTCCGGCGGAACTCAGCCTTGAGGTCATCGATAGTCTGCTTCTGCGAACCTGCTGTGCAGTGAACGAAAATACGTTTAATCTGTCTCATTTTTATTGTGATTTAAAAATTTGTCTTTTAAGTCGGCGAATTTCGCATCGATGGCGATGCCAACTCCGAAGATGGAACCTGCGTACATAAGTGTCTGGGCAAAATACCAGAGCACGTTGTCTGTCACGTCGCGAGATTGCGATGTGAAGTAACTAATATAAACCAGTATGATAGCGAGTAGTAGTGATACTACCGCCGATCCGTACTGAATCCATTCTTTTGTATTCTTCTGCATGATTTTATTCTTTTTATTATTTGCGGCAAAGATAACATGTTTTGCCTTATAATAAAAATACTATTTGTCTGCCGATGTGATATCGATGTGTATTTTTCCTTCTGGAGTTTCATAAATCTCTAACTCGTGCCCTGCGTCCAGCATTCTGGATATTTCACTCTCGCTCGGAACACCCTTTCTCTCTTCAATTCTGTGATTCATTATTTCATTTGCCATTTTCTGTATTTTATATCGATATTAAACTTTCTTCTCAGGTGAATTGATTGAAAATGACCTTTTACGGTGAAGTACTGCCAGGCTTCCTTGCTCAGTTCCTCTTTAATGATTTTCCGCTTCATACCATACTCGTTGTAATGACCGAAGATACCCAGATATGAATTGACCGACTGGATGGCATGGTTGATAGCTTCGATGTTTCCAGCCTTCGCAGCGTCATTGAGTTTGCGAACTGACCTCCTGTAGTTATTGACGGTATTGTTAACCGAATATATCCTATCTCGCTTAATGATGGCTCCAACAAACCTTACTCCCTTCGTGTAATGCTGGAAATAGAACTTCTTCTCATTCAGGCGCAGGCCTAAAGACGCAAGCGTCTCTCTTATCATCGGCATCAAGCGAAGGAGCGTCTCTTTTCTCCTTGCCACCAGCACCATATCATCTACGTATCTTACATGATGCTTGCAGTAGTAATCTATCTTCCAGTCGAGCTTCGACAGCAGGAAGTTCGCAAAGAGCTGGGCAAAAAGATTGCCGATAGCTACACCTCGGTCTTCACCATTCGTAAACAGCGACTTCTCCTTGGGCAAGAACTCCCAGAGACAATCCGCGCTTTTCTTCTCGCAATCCTTTTCGGGATGATGCATGACTACCATATTACACAGCCAGCGTAGATCTTCCTTATCTTCTCCATGGTAATTCTTGACAATGAAGTCATCTACCATCCTGGCAAGAAGCGGCTTGTATATGCTCATAAAGAAGCCCTTTAGATCTATTCCCATCACATAGGCATCCTTCGTGTAATTCTCGCTCACCTCTCTGATATCCTGCTGCAGCTGTCTGATACCTGCCAGCTGACCCTTACCTTTCCTGCAGTTGTATGTACGGTCAGAAAACTGAGACTCGAACAGAGGTTCGAGTCTCAGCGCAATGTAATGGTGGATAATGCGGTCACGGAACTGACCGGCAAAAACTTCTCTGTGGCGAGGGTATTTGACAACAAAGCAGATAGATTTTCCAATCTTATATTGACGTGAATTGATTTCATCAAGCAACTGAACGAGGTTGCTCATGTAGTTCATCTCGAATTCCGTAGCGCCGACTGTTTTCCGCTTGTGACGGCGGCAGTCGAAGTATGCTTCTAAGAGCATGTTAAAATCTATCACTTCTATTATATCATTATTTGTGTCTTCCTTATCTAGTGCTGAAACCGGACGCACGCGACCCTTATTCTGAACCTTATCGTTCCAGTTGTTGAGGTTGCCGTCGCCGAAGTTCAGATTCCACGCGTTCGAAGAACTGTTCTCGGTTGTCGCCGCAAATTTCTTGTTCTTAACTATATATGATAGGATGCGGCCCATTTAATAAGGAAGGATGCTCTCTCGGCTTGACTTGTCTCGCCGACCCTGGCTCAGATCACTCAAGCTACAGGTTGCTGTCTGGAACTTCTTTCAGCAGCCTGCGCTTTTAGGAGCGATCCCTTCCATGCTGTGCATTGTTTGCCTACGCTCTCACGTAAACGGAGAAGGCTTGCCAGCCTGCTCGTACCCATTATCCACCTCTGTTCACCTGCGATTTCAATAAGAGTCGATATGACCTCAAGGTTAGTCTGCAGCTGTGCGAGATGTTCGATGCGAACATTCAGGTCGCTAAGCATATATGCTTTAGCTATATGATTCAGGCTATCGATCAGCATATTGCAGAGCCTGTCTCCGAATACCGGACGTTGCGTTTTCGGGAAATTTCTGACCACGCCAATCGTGATATCAAGCATCTGCTTGGTATCCAGGTATATTCTCGTCTTGCTTGCCAACTTTGTTGCTGCCATATCTCTCTTGATTGATATTTTAATTTGCCTTTTTGGGGGTGTCCTCGACTTTAAGGTCGAGGACGATTAACTATTAACAACTAACTATCGTAAAAATGCTGAAACCGGACGCACGCGACCCTTATTCTGAACCTTATCGCGCCAGTAGTAGAGGTAGCCGTCGCCGAAGTACAGATTCCACGCGTTCGAAGAACTGTACTCGGTAGAGGACCAGTACCAGGAGTTATCCAGGAGCTGCGCACCCTTGATGAGTGACAGCGCATAGTTGATCTTGAGCTTATTAGCGTACATCATCAACAATTCACCAACGGATGGCAGCCACCAATAACCCGCCGTTAATCCTTTGCCTTTGCTGTTCGCGCGACTATATGCCCTGCAGTATCCAGGAGCGTATGATACCGTATTGGTGACGTGAGCAGAGGATGATGCCTTGATGGCTGCGTCTGTATGCTGGCGACCATTAAAGTCAAGCATGGCTGCGAGACGGTTATTTCCGCTAACCTCTGCTGTATAATTGTCATCGTTACCATAATTTGGCGAATCTGCCTGTACGGCTGCGCTTGACCATGGCAGTGCATCTGCCTGAGTTGGAGCCACGACCAGGTGACGGCCACCCTCAAAGATTACAACTCCGTCCGCTACTTCTCCACCAGACTCCAGACTTGGCCACTGGTGTGGCTTTACCATCAGCGGATAATTATCATCAGCACGGTGGTACATGATGAAAATACCATCCTCGATGGCGTTGAGATCCAGCCCGTTGGTAATCACCTTGCGAAGCGTATCGAGGGTGATACGGGTTATGTTACCATTACTGTCAACAATCGGGAAAGTCTGATTGCTGTTAACTGTTGTCACGGCGTTCACCGCCTTTAAAGTCTTTACTTCCATAATTTTCTATATTTTTAAGATTTATAAAATACATCGCCTTTGCTCTCAATGAGACTGTAGATAAACCTGCTGAAGCTCGTGCCTTTGGTATATTTCTGAATTCTGAGACGGTATTTAGGTCGGGAAGCTGCCGAATCAACCTGGAGCAGATTCAGCAAAACTCCCTGGTCTTCCGAAATATACTCTCCGTCTGCCAGATTGGTCAGCTGCCCGTTGGCTGCCAACTTCGTATTACTGGTAAAGAATTTGCCGTTAGCCTTACCAGCCAGCTCTGCGGTCAGCCCTCTAGCAGAATCTGCAGCATAGGTGTTATTGATTCTCGCTGCAGTGTACCGGTATAGGTAGGTTCTTCCTGCCGAATTATTCTTCACCGGCTGATACCCTCCCTGGCTAGTTCCGCCATTCTCTGCCACTGCGCTCGTGCCGAAAAGATTTTCCTGTACACTGTAATCACTGCATACCTCATAAAATACGTCTCCGTATTTCTTCGAGGTAGAAAATGCAGTCTTACCGGCAACATCGGAAACCTTGGCAACCATAATCTGTTCGATTTTTGCGGATGTCATACCTGATGCATCCAGACCGGAAGGTCCGAGATTATACAGGAAGTTCCCGTCATTGTCGTAATAAGACAGTACGGATGCTCCGGTTTCATCGACTCCGAACTGGATATTCGGATGGGTATTATTCACCGTACCGAAAATACTGATAAGTCCGTTTTCGATCTCTACCCTCTGGCTGGTAGAACTGCTCCTGACCGTGATCCTCTGCGAGCCGAAGAAATCTATCTGACCTATCAAACTCCACAGCACCTTGGCTGCCACCATACTGAACTGCGTGCTGAGTTTCCAGTTTCCGTTACCCTTATTCGTCTCATAGTCGGCAAGCGGTGTCACAGAGGAATTCTTCGTGTGCTTCTTGTTACACTCGTAGTATTTACTCTTATATTCGATGACGTCAAAGAAGACGACCTCTTTATTTTCCAGAGGATAGAAAGTGAATCCATCCGAGAACGATTCCCAGTCCTGGGGGCCTCTCATGTACTTTCCTCTTTCGCCCTGGTTACCCTTGTCGCCTTTTTCTCCTTTATCCCCTTTTTCTCCCTTATCGCCCTTGACACCTTGGTCACCCTTATCACCTTGATCACCCTTATCACCTTTATCTCCCTTGTTGCCCGCCGTGCATATCGGTGATGTGGAGGTACTAGTTCCATCGGTGTATGTGATGACGGATTTCGTCCAGATATAGAATCCGTTCTTCCATGTAGGCGCCTTATCCTTCACCCAGGAGCCTCCTGCGAGCGAGGTTGCCGATGAGGACAGATAGTACCATTCCTCTATCTTGGCGACTCCCTTTCCTGATGGCAGGCAGACTGGCTCACTCAGTTTCTCGTTTCCATTCGTATAGTAGATATGGGTGCGGGTCCAGATATAGTGACCATTCTGCCAGGCAGGAGCGTTGGTCTGCCAGCCGGACGTAGGGGCTGTCAAGCTGCTCGTGGAGTCTGCATATTCCACATCGGTGTTGGAAACGCCAACACCGATGCGGTTAAATTTAATTAGTACTCTTTTTGATGTCATTACTTCTCAGAATCTATGGTGAGTCCAATATCGCTGTATCCGCCGTTGATGCAATCCTGTCTTGTCACGGTGAAGGAACTGAGCGCCTTGGTATTATTTCTGCTTGCTTCCGTGTTGAGAACCACGCCCGACTGTGACTTCAGGGTGAAGAAGAACTTGGATTCCACCACGGTATTCGTACCTCTCGTCACGAGCTTGGGAGTATAGATCACCGACCCGTTGCCCGAGGTATCCTCGTCGATGCTTCCGTCCGAAGGAGATGGATGAGGTTCTATCTCGTAAGGGTCACTTGTGTCGATGACGGTCTGGAAATCGAAGCCCAGCATGCTGTCCTTGCTCATGCTGCTGTTGCTATATACCTCTACCATGAATTCTCTCGTGCAGTTCACGTCGGAAGCCTTCACGGTTATGGTAGAACCGCTGGCTCCCGAAATCTGCTCCCAGCCGCTCGCCGTGTTGGCGGCTCTGTACCACTTATAATACAGTCCGCGGGATAGTGTCTCGTTACCCTGCGTGGCCTTCACCTTCAGTACACAGCTGTCTGTCGGACTCTGAAGTGTGAACATCTTGCTGTCTCCAGCCATGATGGTGACTCTGTAGGCGGTTCCGGTATAAGGAACTACGGATATCGTGTACGTCTCCTGGATATCATCCGTCAGATCCGACTGCTGACCTCTGGCTGCTACCTTACCTACCATCTTGATGACGATAGACGCAAACCGGGAAGCTTCAGCAAGATTCTTCACGATTCTGAGACCGTAATATGGTTGGCTCGTACCAGGACGGATAATCTCAAACATTCCGGCAAACAGTCCGTCTGATACGCCGGTGGAAGCAAAGGTGATTTCTGAGTCATTGAAGTAATATCTCATGCTCACCGGAGTAACCGAACCTTCTGCCGCTCTCGAAGACGTACAGACGAAGTACAGCTCCGGCTTGGTTTTGGAGAAGTCCGGGTATATCATCACCTGGTCTCCCACCTGCTGATATTCCTGATACAGGTCTCCGCTTGGCGACTGGATCAGCGGAGTGTAAGTACCAAGTTTGCTGAGAAACTTGATATGGACGGTTTTACTGGCACTACTCATACGTTACCTCCTCCTTGTTTTCAGGTTGAACACTCGTTTCCTCCCCCTTGGTTTCATCTGCAGCAGGCTCCTCATCGATGATGAATCTCTCGTCTGTAGCTACAGGCAGAAGATGAGTACAGTCGCCATCCTGCTCCTGCTTCGCAGAATCCCCATCCAGGGCTACAGCACCAATCTGGGCAAGAATCTGTTCGAAGTTGATAAGACTGCCGAATACCATGATGTCCTGCATCCAGAGCAGGAAATTACCGTCCTTGAACTGTGTACGGTCATTCTCAAGGTGCAGAAACTCTGCTACCTTGCGGTTCACTTTTACATATTTTTCCATAGTTATACTGATAATTAAAAATTTTCTGAAAATTAATGAAACACGATGGCCTTTCCGTCACCGTCTGTTATCACTTTTCCGTCTCCGTCTGTCAGTAGAGCCAGCGGATTGAGGATTACCGGGTCTATCTCCAGAATTCCTCCAAGCTTGGCATCCATCAGGTCTGTAGGGATGGTAGGGTTGAGTCCGTGACCCTTCTGCTCGAATACGATAGACTTCGTATGACTGTTGGTACCGAAATACCATATCGGGAGAATATCCTTGGTAGGGTTCGGAAGCTCTCCCACATTATCATATATGTAGGCTCTCGGATTGAAGTTCCTGGTTCCCGGCTGCAGAGTATCTATCGTGTCCAGGATCTCGACATCTACAGGTGGAATTCTTCTTGCTATGGTAATCACCTTTGATGGTGAAGAGTCTGAGAGCTGCACAGCCGATGGGTTGCCGGCTGCGCTGTACTTCGCCCTGCATCTTATCGTAATCTGCTCACCCATCAGACTGCGGTCCAGGGTAGCCGTGGTTCCGTCTGAAGATATCTTCAGTTCCAGGTCGTCTGCCGTCACCGCCGTGAAGTTTCCGCTGCTGCGGGCTATCTCCCACACAAAGGCTCGCTTGCTGGCGCTGCATTCCTCTGTTCCGAGACGGAGAGATGCCGTGATGGTCTGCTTGTCTTCGTCACGCGTCGGGTTGTAGTAACTGCTTCCACCAGAGAGCTGGAGCACAGGAATGTAATGCGTCGCATTGCGGCACGTAATAGAGAAATCTTCTATAATATTATATATCTGCCCTGTTCGGGGATCCATATACGTTGCCTTGAACCTGAGGAGAATGGGCTTCTGCGGTGCGGCATTGACATACCAGAGCAGCTTGCCGTTCTCGTCTCCACTCGTAGTGATCGTATATTTCCCTGCTGTGCTCGTCAGAGGTGTTTTCTCTTCCACTCCGTTTATAACCCTGCGCCAGGATACGTCTGTAAGCTGGGCATTGACGCAGCCGCTCGTCAGTATCAGGTCTCTGTCGATGATGCCGATCACCGGCTTGATGCAGACCGGCACGAGGGAGTAATCCGGAGAGAACTCCCCCGAGTCGGCATCATAGGTCTGCTCGTTCGGTACGCCACCTCCCAGTGTCATCGATTTATTGACCTGCAGTGGCTGATACTTGAAATCAAATCTTATCTGTTTCATGATGATGATATATATATATATATATTTATGGTTTCATATAATCTAAGGATACGGACTGCCTGTCTGCTTCATTCCCCATACCATCCCTCAGGATGACGGTGGCGGTGAAACTGATCTTCTTCGGCACTCCGTCACTATCGATCGACAGGTCTTCCTGGGTCAGGACGATAGCCTTGCCCGAACCTCCCCGCTTCTCAGCCCAGACGTTGTCCGAAGTCACGCGCTGCACCCCCTGTGAGTTCTCGGTATATCGGGTCCAGGCAACATCCGTATCGAGGATGTCATCCGTAATATCCTGCCCGTATAGCGTAGCCACGATGGTGAGCGGGGCGATGAAGTTGTCGAAATCATAGATAGCTTCCGCTTCCTGGAAGTCCACGGAGAAGGCTGGGTTGCCCTCTATCATTGCCCAGTCGGTGCTGTTCCATCTCGGTTCTGCATGGGTTCCCGTCTTCTGGCATCTCCACTTGCAACCGGTGTACCATACGTCTGAAGTCTCATATTTGCCGGTTTCATCGTTGAGCGATGCACAGTAGTACTGGGCAGTCTTGTCAAAATAGCCTCTGTCCACATAGGTCACCACAGGCTTGCCCTGGTAGTCTATCTGTATGATGTCCTGGGTGATGATGCCGGCGGCATACATATAGTCCCGGTCCTTCATCAGTGGCAGGTTCATATCCTTCAGGAAAGAAGGCATATCGCCGAACACCATGCCGTAGTTCCAGTTCTCCAGGATAGGCTTGGTCACGCCCGTGAGCTTCACGATCCTGCCTTCAGAACTCGACAGGTAGAAGCACTGCTGCAGACTCTCATCTGTCTGGTTTCCCCATCGGGCGATGTTCATGAGTTCGCAGGGAGGAAAATTCTTTCCGGCAGGAACCTCATCGTCCGGGTAGAGGGAGACCTCGATGTAGTTGGTCACGGCATTCACGCTGTTCACACGCATCCACGAGGTGTAGTAGAGTGCCGTCTTGTCGCTGACTGCAGCCGTGGCTACGTTGTTGACAATACCCTTCAGTACGTTGTTCACATGCTGGGCAGTGAAGTAGCCCTTATACTTGGACCGGAGTTTCAGTCCGTAGCAGTTGTCTCCCAGGTAGCTGACACTCTCGATGGTATCGCTCTCTGTAAAGAGCTGGTCTCCCTCCAGTGCAGTCAGGCGGTTCACGATCAGCTCCATCACCTTCATGTATGAGCGCACGGTGATGCTCTCCATCTCAGCATTACCAAGAGTGTCTATCTGAGCACCCTTTCCGCCATTGATTCCTGACACGAAGTCGCCGAACGTGGCTCCTTCCTTCAGTTCTGCCTTGGCTTCGGATACAAGCCCCTTCAGGAAGGTGATGACGCCATCAGCAGCATCATCATGCTCTTTCGAGAGATAGGTTCCGTTATCCTGCATGGCATAGTTGAGCAGGGCGAGCAGGGCACTGCCTACGCGTCTTGCCGTGTTGGCTCCCTTAACCCGCTCGTCTCGAATTTCCGTGAGTCTGCTGATCAGTTCCTGTGTGGTGTTGTCGTTTTGCATGATTTTATTTTATTTTTGAAGCAAAAATACAAATAAAAAATTCTATTCAAAAATACATCATATCTTGCCGAACATCTGCTTGAAGAGGTCGGCCATCAGGCCCTGGTATTCCTCGCCATAGAAATAGCCCTCCATATCGTTCAGCTTCATGATGGATGCATAATACTTCCGGTTGAACCATGGACGCCTCTGTCTGGGTTCGCCCAGATGATGCTGCGCACGGTATTTCGGATCCAGGAACTGGAGATCTCCAGGATTGCCATGGTAATAACCGTTGCCCGTTCCTGCCTCCTGATACAGACCATAGAGCAGGAACTTGTGGGCGATGACTCTTGATGATCCGCCAAACGAGGTAGCCTGCACGCTGTTGAAGAGAGCACCCGTATGGCGGATGCGGTAGTGCATGATCTTCTCCTTCCAGATCTTCACCATCTCTTCTGCCCATCCACGCTCATAGGCATGGATGTCTTCCTGAGATACGGGAGTCTTGATGTTATTCGTTCCATTCCTCATAGTTGTATTCCAGGTCTAATGGCTCGCTCACGTCGATGTGGAATTCCACGCCAGTGAGTCCGTTGATGAAATATGCACCTATCTCCCGGTTGTCCACCTGGTCGCTCAGCAGATAGGTAAAGTCACTTTCCCACTTCATCTTGTCGATGATGATACGGCTCAGAAACTGCCGGAAGATCTTTCGGCAGGTGTTCAGCTTCTCCTGGCGGTCGTTCATGTCGTTGAACTTGTATCGCATCAGGATCCACACCGTATAGGTTACAACCTTGCGGAAGCTGCCGTCGCCGTTGACAGCCACGTTTCCGTCGTTGGTATCATCTATGACGATGAAGTTCCTGCCTTTCGACATGTTCGCCAGCATTCCCTCGAAAGCCTGTGGTGTAGAGCATGTGGTAGGAATGAAACCCAGCTCGCTGCAGAGCTTGTTGCGCTGTGCCAGGTCTCTGAAGTAAGAGAATGCATCGAAGCCCACCTGTACCGATGGGGTATTGATTTCTGTCTTGATCATGATTTTTTCAGTTTCTTGTTTAACTCCTCTGCCTCGCGTGCCTTGGCATCCAGTTCGGTGAGTGCCCGCCACACATTGGCTTTCCTTATAATATCCTCCTTGGTGATATCTCCGCCCGTGAGTGCCCGGATCTGCGCATTCATCGATGCCTCCATGTCGTTTTCTCCTTCGCCTCCTTCAGCTGCAGGCTTGAAGAGATGGGGAAACTTTGTGGAAAAGTTGTGCTTTATCCACATAAACCAGAGGAACACGCCCATCAGCTCATAGGTAGAGCACTTGATGTGCGCTGCCTGGTTGCCCTCCTTGTCCAGATAGAGATATCGTGCCAGTTCCTTCAGCGGCTCATCGCTCGTCTTGTCCGACTGCAGATACTGCTGGAAGTAGTTGTCGGCACAGATGTAATACTCGAACGGGTAGTCGTAGAGCTCCAGGTCTGCCGCCTTGTAAAGCCAGATGGAATCGAGCCTGTTTTCAGCCCCGGTATCTCTAAACACGAAGTCGAATGCCTCGCAGAAGCTCTGCACCTGCCACAGCTCCAGGAAGAACCTCACCTTTCCGCCCTTCTCCGTCTTGGTTTCGCAGAGCCAGCCGTCCTTCTTCTCGTTGAGCACCCTGATGCCGGCAAACCGGGCGAAGAGATAGGTTCTCACGTGCCACTCTTCCCATCCCTTGGTGAGCAGGATGAGCACGTAGCGCAGCTGGTCCTGCGTCAGTTCACTCCAGGAGTGGGGAACGTGAAGGTTCAGTGTTCCGTCATCCTGCAAAGAAGAAGGTCGGGTCGTCAGTTTTGTTCTCATACGCTTGCATGTGATTGGCCTTGTAGGCCGGTGAATCCTTGTATTTCGGGAATTTGTCGATGTTCTCTTCTATGAAGTTGGCTGCTGCAGCATAGGCAAGATCCTTGTATCGAGGGTCGGCAGGAGCCTCTTTTGTAGAAATGTGAGCACCGATGAAATGGCACATTTTCACGATGGCGTGCCGATGGAATGGCTCATATTGTGCCTTGCGCTCTTCCTCAAGCAGCTGCTCGATGAGCGAGTCGGAGAACTGCTTGCGAAGCACCAGTTCTGCCATTCCTATCTCGTTGCGGTGGGCCGCCAGGTCGTCGAAGGTGACGAAACCCCGTACGCTCGAGTAAGCACTCAGCGTCAATGGCGACCAGAAGAAAGAGGCGATGTTGTTGCATGCCTGCACAGTCTCGCTCCAGCCTTCCACCGTGCGCAGGCGGTTCAGCACGCCGTGCAGCTGCTGGTCCTGCTTGTAGGTCAGCTCCCTGAGCAGGGCATCTACCCTGGCTTGGGATGCAGGCGAGATGTTCTCGTTGGAAACGATACCGAAACCGTTGTCGGTCATGATGAGGTCGTTGGAACGGAGGCGCAGGATGAATGCCTTCAGGATGACGTATGAGCGGACATTGCCCAGTAAAGCGCTGTCTTCAGCACAGGCGGCATCCTCGAAGTCGGAACCGATGACGGTGGCCACGAGGTCGAAGTAAACGTTCTCCATCGATGGCAGCGCCTTCGTGAAGACGTCTTCCGTGGCAGCCCCCACGAATGGAAGGAGCTGCTCAAACTGTTCTGCTGTAATATTAATCATCTGTCTTTGAATTTGGATTGTTAGACACTTTCTTGGCATCCTTGTTCTCATCGAGTGTGGTGAGCATGATGAGCGGAACGTCCGGATAAACCTTCTCCTCCCAGTGGTTGAAGTAGATGATCACCCAGTGAACCGTCTCCATCAGGTCGTGGAATGCCTTCTCTATGCTCTGCTTCAGCGTGAAGAGCTCGCGCTTGTCGGAACCCGAATTGTTGGTCTGGCTCTTGCCTGGTGTGGCGCCCACCAGGTTGGGATGGATGTTGTCGGCATAGCACTGCATATTGTTGCTCTCGGCGATGTCATCGCTGTAGTCGCCACCATCCTTCGAGGTGTCGATGCGGGTGATGCGCACCATCTTCACCTCCTTGCCGTCGGGCGTGGTATAGTAGCCCGCTATCCAGAGCTTGCCGCTGTTCTCTATGCCCGAGATGAAGTCGCGTATCTTCTCCTTCTCTGCAAGCTTGCGCTTCTTCTGTTCCTCCGGACTGGTGATGTGCTCCTCCTTGAAGATGCCGCGCCAGTAGTCGTTGTGAATCTCTACCAGGTAAGGGATGGTGGCGTGGTTCTTCAGCTTCGCCATCTTGCCGATGGCGATGAGACGGGAGATATCATACCATTTGTCCCTGAAGATGGCGGAGTAGTAGGGCACGGGATAATACTGGCAGCCCGGGGTAGGGAAGCGGGTAACGATGGCGAAGACTCTGTCCTTGCATTCCGGTTTCTCCGACTGTCTTGCCTTCACCTTGCCGTTCTGCCCGTCCAGCCCCATGCGCTGCTGCAGGTCGCCCAGCGGATCCAGCTCATCGAGCAGCGGCAGCACCTCTATGTTGGCTGGCACTGTGGCATTTCTCCAGTTGGCATAGAGTACATATTCCGAGCGGCCGTTCCTGCTCTTGGTAAACCGGCAGTAGCACGCCTCCTTGTGTCTTACTGCCACGATCTTGTCGCCCTTCTTGTTGAGCACGATGGCAGATACGCAGAAGAAGAAATACTTCATGTCGGTAATCTGCTCCAGGAAGAAGCGGCTCATCGAGTTGTGCATCCTGAAGAGGTTCACTTCCCGGTCCCTGCTCGGAAGCTTGGTCTCCACGTCGTTGTACTGGAAGCCCATGCCATAGCAGGTGAGTACGTTGAAGAGTTTGTTCTGAGCCATCACGCTGCTCCTGCCTATGTTGTTGATCAGCTCGTAGGGCAGCTGGTTCTCGTAGCCGAAGGGTACATAGGTATATTCCTTTCCCCCGACTTTCACGCTGACGAGAGGCGTGGTACCATCATCATCGAAGACGGTGGACGATTCCGTGAAACCGCTCGTGGGCGATGATGTCTGATAATCCATCACCTCGCCCATGGTGGCGTAGGTGATGTCTATGTTGTTGCTGTTGTTGTTGCTTGCCATAATTATTATAAGTATATTGGATGATCATTGTATCTGAAGATGAAGATATCCCTCACCTTGCGTATCTGGTGGTTCACCGGGTTGTAGAGGTTGTGGGTTCCCTGCTGCCAGGAACTGCTCTTCACCAGCCAGCCCCGGTACTGGATGATGGAGCCGTCGGCTGCCTTCCAGCAGTCCAGGTTCACGGGCGTGCGGTCTATGCGCGAAATGTCGAGCGCACGTCTCAGCTCGTTGATATGGATGGCTCTGGGTGTCTTTTCTTTCATATCTGCGACAAAATTATAAGGGTGAAACTTCTAGTTGAACGTATCATCGAACGAGTCATCAAAGATTCTGCCTCCCGTGTTCTCCACATCCCTGAATATCACGTTCTGCACTCTCTGGGCATACTGATACGTAAAGGTGAATTCCGCCATGTCGTCTTCCTCGTTGGTACGTTCGCTCTTCGAGTCGGTGAAGGTGATTTCCTTATCCTTGGTATAATCCCTGAAAAGGTAGATTTCATCGCTCCTGAGCAGGTCTTCGGCAAAGTGTGCCATGGATGGCGGGATGATGCCGGTGTCGCCCTCGAAGGAGCGGGTCTCCTTCACCGCATAGTTGATTTTCCTGCCGGAGATTACTGCCTGCTTGCGCTCAAAGGTAGGGGCTATCTTCTTTCTGCCCAGACAGTAGAAAATCTCCTGGCAGCCGAACGAGTTGGTGAAGAGCAGCACCGGGTCGGCCACAGCCCTAGTATGGTCTATCTGATACTCCTGCACTCGTTTGCCCACGGTCACGGTATAGGCGAAGAGACTGCCCTTGGCTTCATCGTAGTATCTGTCGGGCGAAACATCAAAGGTGGTGATGCCGTTCACGGTATGGGTAGGGGTGGCAGATGCATCGATGGTTGCGGTGCTGATGGCGCCCGACTCCCTGTTGAAGTAGCTGGCAACCACCTCCGGCGTGGTACTCTCCTCGCCTGCTGCATGCAGGTATTCCCGATGGCCCAGCTGTGTAAGCTTGGTGCCGTCGAGCAGGGTGAGGAAGAAGGTATCCAGGAATGCCTGGCAGCTCATGTTCACGTCAACGGTGGCATAATATACGCGGAACTCCTTGCTCCAGGTATCTACATTCTTGTCTCCCGTATGTTCCGTGATGCTGATCTTGCAGGTGGCAGCCACGGTTCTTCTGGCTGCATCGGCTATGAGGGTACCGAGGTCGTAGATGGTGATGTTGCCCGATACAGGGTAGTAGGTCTCGCTGAGCAGTTCTTCTCCGTCGCACGAGATGGTGACGGTGGCATTCTCGCCGCCTATCTTGAAGGAGAAGGTGTCGAGGGCGCTGGTAAATACCGGCGAGCTGGGTTGTTGGATAACTGTAATCATATCTTTGTTTCATTAAACTTGTGCAAAGATAGGATAGGGAGGGTGAATATAAAAATACCCAGCCACCTCACGGTGACCGGGTACTGCGTACTAAATAAAAACTAATGAAGCATAGGCTACGCTTAGCCTTGCCAGTATTTAATTATTAATGCAAAAGCTTGATTTTTTTTCTAGAAAGGATGATCGTACTGCAGATGCCAGGCGAGTGTTCCGCCTTCTACCTTGATCATCTTGAACCCTCGCTCCACCATATATTCGGTAATGGTGGAGATGGGAGCGATTACCATATCCCTGAGGTCGTTCTGAATCTCCTTCGAAGTCTTGTAGTCACAATGGACATCATCTTCTTCCGGATTGTACGGCTTGTAGTCTGCCAGATACTGATCCAGAGCCATACGGGTATAGTCCGCCTTGGTTTCCTTCTCCTCTACGGCTGGCTCCGGGGAATTGCCATTAGGCGAGAATCCCACGATACGTTTGCGTTCTCCCATCATGCCACACCTCCTTTCGCCTTCAGAGCCTGGTTGATGGTCTTGAAGAGATTCTCCATGCGCTTGAATGCATTGAGCATCAGGAGAACCTGTCCGGCACCGCCGAAATCATCCACGGCATTGGTTATTACCTCGTTTGAGATAAACTTGTCTTGAGCAAACTCAAGAGTCTCGATGAAGTTGTCCAGCTGGCCAACGTTCATCATATCTACTAGCGCATTCCAGACGTCTGCTGTCATGTGCAGGTTGGTTGGGTTATTCTCGTTCATCGCTCATTCCTCCTTTCTTGTCTCTCTCCCAACTTGGGTGCAGGAGTCCTTCGGCCTCTTCCGAAAGTACCCCCCCCGAATCTCTATAGCGCTTGAAGATACGGTTGCGCTCGGTCTGGATCTTCTCGTTCTCTGCAGTCCAGAAGTTCTTGGCTTCAGCCTTGCCTACGTTGTGTCTGCGGCCTGCCTCGGTGCGTTTTTTGGCCATACTGCGAAGCTTGAGACCGTACTCCATCTTGGCATCCTCATACACCTTTCTTGCATCATGCAACTCATCTGTTGCATATTGCTCCATTTTAAGAATGGTGTCCAAGGAATTATTATATTCATCATGCAGGTCTGACATTCTGTTGGCGTAGTCCATGCGAAGCTTATTCAGCTTAGCCGTATTGGCTTCAATCTGCTTGTGGAACTCCTCTGTAGTAAGCGGCTCATCCTGCGTGCCGACGCTCTCATTTTTATCCGGTGATGGCACTTTATTGCCCTCAACCAGGGCAATATCTTGCCGTGGTGATGCACTAACCGCTACGTCCTGAGTATTTTTGATCATCTTCTCCATAACTACATCACCTCCCCTCCGAAAAGATAACCACCAGCAATCATCACTACCGCGAAGCAGGCTATGCCCGCCATGGTCAGTGCCACCTCGCCATACGTTACCTCCTCCTCGCAGAGGTAGCTGAAGGTCTCGCTCTTGGTAGCCATGAGTCGCTTTGCCTCGCGCTTGATTGCACACTTGAGGGTATGGATGCCCTCGTTAACGCTGATGCCTGCAGGTCTCACCTGAGCATCACTTAATAAAATAGAATTCTGCATAATTGCCATCTTATAACCATTTATAGACCGACCTTGATGTATAAATACAATGGTGGCGGTCACATTCACCGTTGGTTATAAGATGGTAGCTTTCCCAGCGAAGGGCAAGTATCTTACGGATCATGCAACCGCCATATTGAAAAGACCTTTTTGCTGATGTCAGCAAAATGATACTTTATAGGCATAAAAAAAGCCCACGGCGTGAAGCCTAGGCGAAACAGTCGCCATCGCTGAGTAGATTACTACTATCTTATAACCGTTGGCAAAAGTACGAAGAAAATCCGGAACCACCAAGGGAAAATGCAGGAATTTTTGGAAAATCTGCAGGAAATATGTTGTAGAGCATAAAAACGAGGGGTTGAGGAATGAAAAAGCCCTCGATGCATCTCGCACCAGGGGCTTCTAAAGCGATCTTTTAATTTTAAATTACATGAAGTACAACCATTGTACATGGCTGCCATTTGGCTGTGGTCAGCAGCCCTTGATGTTGAAATCTTAAACAGTGACCATTTGTAATTCGTTAGCTAATCTGTGCAAGCCGTTGGCAATTTTCTCGGCTTGCGCTGGGCGCGGCTTGGAGATGCCAGAGGCATAGTGAGCCAACTGCTTTTGGTTGATGCCCGTGATGAGCTGGAGCGAGGCAAAGGAGAAGATGCCACGGTAGTAGTCCAGGAGTGAGCGGACATCGAACTTGAAGTAAAGCTCGTATTCACCATCAAAGACATCAGGATAAGCCGTGCCCCTTTCTTTGTAGCCCTCTATCTCGAAGTCGATGCTCTCCTGCACGTATTGGCGGAAGCCCTCGAAATCGCCGCTATATGCAACAACCCAACCAGGCAGCAAGCTGCATGCTGCGCTGTATCCATGCTCCGTGCGAGCCGTATCAATGATAACCTTATTCATATATATATAGTCTTTAATATATTTCACTGAAGGAGCGACCGAGGCTCTTGCCAAGTTCGCTCAGTGCCGAAACCACAAACACGCTATGCGAAACAGCGTCAGCTCCGAAGAGCGGGCTGTGTTTAGAACACAAGCCCTGACTGCTCTTCGATGCTTTTAAGCAGAAATCCCCAAACGTCATCGTTATCTCCACCGTTGACGGTGACCGTCCCCTTTTTGGTAGGGTGCACGAATTGCCTGTGGCTTCCTTTCTGACGGTCCTTAACCCAACCGTCTTTCTTTAAGATCCTAAGGATCTTGCTCACTTTAACTGTTTTCATAGAACGCTGTTTATTGATTTCAACACTGCAAAGGTAGTAATATTACTACGAATAGCCAAATATTTTAGGTTAAATCGTATCTATTTTACTACTATTTAACATTAATCAATGGAATGTGCGGTGTTTTTGTGGAAAATGATTAACTTTGCGGTGTTTTTAATGGATATAATATATATTAAGGTATGGAAGAAAAAGATCTCTTGAAGCGAGTAGAGATGCTCGAGAAGCAGCAGCGCTCCCTGCTGGATTCATTCAGCCCCATCTGGCACGACTATCATAAAAATGGCGGTTTGGGGTATGCTGTAAAAAGCATACTGGGTATCCTGGTTCTTATCATGGTATGCCTATTCCTGCTGGTAGTCCTGCTACATGCCAAGAACATTTGCTAAGGCCTTGGCCAGCCATCCTGCAATGAAGCCTCCTGCGCCATAGAGGAACTTTACAAGGGTAGAAACCTTGTTGGCCTTGTCGATGTATTGCCAGAATTTTCGGTTCCTTACATATTTCGCGTATCCCTTTTTGGCTTTTCGCCCTTCACTGGTAAGGCTGTAGTATGCTTCCCCCATTTCGAGGATGAGTCCTTCTCTTATCAGTCTGTTCAATATCAGTAATGGTTCATTGTCGTAATCAAACTTTTCGTTGATAGTCCAATGAATATCATCCTTGCTCATTTCGTTCTTTGTGAACAGTCCTAGTATGTAGTCTATAATTTTATTCTCATTCATATTCTTTTCGTTTCGAAGATGTCCTTCATTTAAGTATCCGCTGCCATCATCACTGGAGTGGCTCCACTCATCATCATCGTATCCTATTATCTTTCTCATAAATAAAAACGGCTCGTGCATCCAGAGGGCAGTCCTTCAGCACGAGCCATTACAGCTGTATATCGTTATATATTGCCTTGCACGAAGCCTGCCCGAATCATGCATTGCATTATTATCTTTTGTTGGTGCAAAGATAATAAATAATATCCAAAAGAACAAAGAGCAGGGCATAAAAATGCGCAAATTTTAACTAAAATATACAATACTGGGAGAAGAGGAATTTGCGCTATGAAAAAACGATGTTTTGCGGTCTTTGGAGCGGAAAACATACCTTAGACCGATGAAATCGCAACATTCGGCAGGCTTCGACCTCGAAGTTGAAGATGCCGAATGTGTCGTTTTACGACAGGTTTTCCACACCCAAAGGTTGGAAAACCTCGATTTTATCGGGGTTTTAGGGATTCAAAGGGAAAATAATTCCCCTTTGTCGCCGAAAGGACCCCCCACTGCCCTACGCCCGAGGGCGCTTCCTGCCTCCTTGAGACGGGCGGAATATGTAAACGACCGTTAAAGAATTTGTAAGAAGGTAAAAAAGAAAAGGGGAGCACGCTTCGCAGCGCACTCCCCTCAACAGCGGTCGGGCAAGAATGCCACCACCAGATTTACATTAGAACAATTTTTATGAGAGCTTATCTGTTACAGCATAGAACCAGTAGCGATGTACCCATCAGACTGCGGGAACTTCTCTATACCAATCATCAGCGTATCGAAGGCATCAGAACCGTCGGTGCGAGCCTCCAGCTTATCCTCTTCGGTCTCTGCCAGCTTCTCTCCACGCTTATCCTTCTTGCCGTTATACACTCCAGCCAGACGGATGGAGATGAGCAGGTCTTCATTGTTCTCGCTATTGATCATTATCCTGTGCTCAGCTCTTCCCACAAACATGCGGTTGAGGAGCAGCATCTTCTCGAGATGTCCCATCGGGTTGCCCAGATACACATCGTTCACATACCAGCCATGGTCTGTGAGGTAGTTGGTGATGAAGGTATGGAAGTCATCATTCATCAGGGCGTAGTTGTTGCCCACGAAGGTGGAGTCGTAGTAGAAGTTCACCTCCTTGCAGCGGTGATACTCGTAATACTGCATGAACTTATCGAGCAGGGCAGGCAGCTTCTCCTCATACTTCACGAAGATACTCTTCAGGCAGCGGGCTTCACCCCGCAGGTTGTCCTGTCCCACGGCTATCCAGTTGATCAGGGCGTTGGCATCGAAGGCGATGCACAGCGGACGGTCGGGATCCACGTCATCATCCATGCGTGAATCCACGTGCTGAAGCTTGTCGATGTCATACTCCAGTCCGTCCAGGTAGGCGAGGTTAGGCGCCGTATATAGGTTCACATCCCGGAGATTGGAGTAGAAACCGTCGAGCGAGATGGAAGGGCGCTTGCACATGATGGAGGTCTGGAAGGTGAGGGCAGGCAGATCTCGCTTCATCTGCTTGATGAAATCCATGCCCAGCACCTCGATGTTATATACCGAAGAATACTCTTTATAGAAGAGAGCCTTGGAGCGCAGCTGTGCCAGGTGCAGCCCGATCTCCTTGAGTCTGCGCTTGGCATAGAGGCTGATGTGCCCTGAGGTCTTGATGCGGTTGCGGATGTCATATTCCTCCACCACGAGTGAAGAGATGGCGTCGATGAGCTGCTGGTCGCAGTCCTTCTTGTAGTTGAGGAACCAGGAACCTTTCTTGGTTACGGGCATATCCGAGGTGATGAGCATGCCGTGATGGTAGTAGTGCTGCCCGAAGAGATTTACGTTACCACGGTTGGCAGGGAAGGTTTCATCCTTCAGCTGCTCGAAGTTGATGAACTTCGCCTCGTCGATATCCAGGTAATCGAGCGAGAGGGAGTTGGAGGTTCCCTTGCGGTCCTGCGAGATGATGGTACCGATGGACCCGTTATAGAATGATATCGTGTTCTCCCAGTTTGAAGGCGGAATTACCGGTTCTGGCCATCCCAGCTTCTTGGGAGGCTTGATGCCGATGAGATAATGCTTGCCCCGGTGGAATCCCCATCGCTCCCAGTGCTGGAGCATGGAAGGAAGCGTATTGGTGAGGCATCGCTTGGTGTTGGCAGATACGAAACCGCCGTCGCTTCCGGGCATACGCTGCATGTTGCGCAGGTTGAAGGTGGCATGCAGGATACTCTTTCCGATACCACGACCGCCCACGACCACAGAGTCGCGGGCATTGATGAGGTTTACTTCCTGCTGTGCCGGATTGAAATATTGCTCTATCATAATGATTTCTCCTCTTCCTTGACTTCTTCTGTTGGTGTATATTCCAGGAGCTGCTCGTCATAATCCTCGCTCTCGATCCTGATGAGATCCATGGAGTTGTCGGTGTATTTCCTGATGAGTTTCTTGATGGTACCCATCACGTTCGGTATGCGCTTCAGTCCGAGATGGCGAGGGTCGGTAGTAGGAATGAATACCTGAGGCTGGATCATGTCGTAGCCGTTATCCACAGGGTCTTCCTTGTCGAGCAGGTGGTATTTACCGTATGCAGCAGCTGCTGCAGCCATGGCTCTGGCATCGCCCATGTTGTCTGCCTTCTCGTAGGTGCGCTGGATCATCTGGTCGAAGCGGTACCGGGCAAAGTCCTTGGAAACCTTCTGCAGGTTGCCCAGTATGAGCTTGATGAGGTGCAGGTCGTTATAAGCCATCATGCGCTGCACCTTGTAGTCCTGCATATCCTTGAAGACCAGTTCCTGGTCTGTCTTGCGTGGATTGATGAGCCACCAGGCATAAAGAGCCCGGATGCGCAGAATGCGGTCGCGCACGGGTGCGGGAACATTCTGTGCATCCATCTCTTCGGGTGTGCGGTCCATCAGGTCGATGATGGCATCGATGTTGGCTGGTTCTCTCATATCTTGATCTCCTCTATCATTTTATTCAGATATTCATGTGTGCGCTGTACGGCTTGAGGTGAGCCGGCTGCAGCCAGCTCCAGCTCATTTCTGCGAATCTGCTGCCTGACTTTTGCCATGCCCAGATAATAGACGTGCCGGAGCTCTGATGCAGGGTCGAGAATCTCTTCACGCAGAATATCCTCCTTAATATCCAAAAGGACGGACATCTCCGAGATCGGAGTCAGGTTCTCTGCCAGCTCTTGCACTTCGTTGAGTAACTCCTGAGTAATTTCCATTGATTCTTAAGCTTTGATTGTCACAATGACTGGTATATCCATTGAACAGGTCGGCAAAGACCTGCGGTTCCGTAGTGATGATGGTACTCTCGTCACGGCTGCCGTATGTCTGTTTTTGGGACGTGACGACCGAAACAACATACTGATCATTCCGGAAAAGCGTCACCTTGGAATGGTTTTCGCCCAGATAGACATCATCGAAGCATGCCGACATAAGCCGCCACAGGTGTACGGTCTTCTTGCTCGCCTTCACATCCAGCAGCATCTTTGCCGACGAGATGCTGCCCGAATCCCGCATCAGGCGGAAACCTCTGAGGAACTCCTCGGAGGTAGAGTAGGAAGACACCCACACGTCAGCAGGACCAATCTGTGAAAGGATCCACTTGATGAGTCCGAGGGTGTGCAGGTGCCGTCCGAAGTATGCCTGTGTCTTCACCTCATCGATGGGCTTGAGTATATCGGCAACTTTAACCCTGGCTGGCATTTTCGGCGAGTCTGGCTTTAGCTACCCGGTCACGGTCGGCACGAGTCACCTGGTATGAGTCGTAGGTGAGCATGTCGGCACGATACTTCTTGTCGAGGTCCGAAAGAATCTTCAGATACTCGTATCGGTCGCACGGCTCCTTGTCTTCCATCGCCTTGAGCGTCTCGAAGGTGGATTTTATCTCCTTATATCGCTTGGCGTTGATATCCCAGAGGTCGGCTACTTCCTTGGGCAGGAAATCGTGATCCTTGCGCTTGCCCTTACGGACAACAGCCACTCCGTCGCTATCCGAGGACGGGAGTTCTGCATCATCGGTAGAGGCATTTTCCTCGATGGAATCGCCGTTTTTCTCCGATTCTCCCTGATTTTCTCCGTTATTCTCTGATATTCTCTCATTTTCTCCGATATTCTCCGGTTCTCCTTCGGTAATGATAGCCTGGGCTTCAGGAATCACGATATCGTTCATCTTCCTGACCTCCTCGATGGTCATGTTGTCGAGACGGATCTTGAGGAACTTATTCAGTTCATACTCTATGTTGGTGCGGTATGCCTGGGGCTGTCGGGTTGCTCGGACATGATAGAACCGGTTTCGGTTGAGACGGAAGAGCATATCTGCTCCCTTGATTATTTCTGCATCCGATTCGTGCTTGGAGTTGAGCCACTCCTGCATCTGCCTGGTAAATTGATGATCCATATTCAATATATAATAAGGTGAAAACAAACAAAGGCGGCTCAGGCACGAAGCGAGAGCCACCTAAGCAAATCAGTATGTGTAGTTATGTAAATTTGGGCAAATCTTATCAGCCTTCGCTAGTCCAAACAGAGCCATCGCTGCCCTTGATATCACCTTCATCTGTCTCAAGCTTGCCATCATAGTATGGAGCAGGGCAGAAGTCGGTGGCCTCTACGCTGAGGGTTGAGGTCTTGGAGTCGGTAGCTCCGGCTCCACTGTTCTGGGCAAATGTGGTCTTCACCGGGAACATCTCGTTACCGAGAATGCGGAAGCGCCCGTTAGGATCCTGCTGGGCATAGACCAGTTCGTCATTGATTGCCATACGGCCGAAACCGGTAATATCGGCATCAGTGCCGCCGATGATATACTCTGCCTTGTTGAGGAAGGTAGCTGATGGAGCCTCGCCCTGAGTCTCCGTTGTGATGGAAGACTTGAGTGCTACGAGGTCAACTGCGTGCCACTTGGCATCAGTGGCAAGAGTGAAGTCGCCCTTGTAGGTGGCGAGTTCCTCCAGTCCCTTGGTGGTATCGCCAGGATCTGGAAGCTTTGGCCAAGTAAGAATCTGCGAAAGCGGGATGGCCAGGAACTTCGGCTTAATGCCGGGACGAATAATCGTACCCGGACATTTGCGCACTGATTTATATAAATCTTTGTTAGTACATGCCATATTTTAATCTCCTATATTATATAAGGTGAAACTTTAAGCTTTGTGATCACCCTCTTCACTGACAGATGATGTGGCTGTTGCCTTCTGGATGAGTGGCTTGGTACCATCATCGGTGATGAACAGAGCACGCTCCTTGTTGATGCTCTCAAACTGGGCTCCGAAGAACTTGGTAGCGATGAAGTCGAGTTTAAATGGGTGATACTTCTCGACCTTAATCTGCTCGGCATCGTTGTTGTTAACCTCGTTGACACCTACAAGCATGTTGTTCTTGGTGGTAAGCTCAAAGAAAGGAGCGTCCTTCTTGTTGGAGAGGGCGGCGAACTCTACGTTACTGAAGCCTTCTACAGTGAGGTGGTTGTAATCCTTGTTGTAAGGAACTGCGCCAAACTTCTTGAGGTAGGCACGGTTGTAGAGGTTAACGAATGACTGAGGAACATAAAGGTAAACCTTATCCTCTGACATCAGTTCCTCGTCGGCAAACTCGCAGATGCCCTGTGCGAAATCTACGGCGTTGTCGTCGTTGATGATCTTGTTGTCGCCCAGGATATCAGAAACCTTGATCAGGTTGCCGAGGTCGTGAGAAAGCTTGCCGGCTGTGAGTTCCGTCTTGGCAATGGTATCAAAACCATTGAAGAGGTCAACAGAACCTGTTCCTGTAGGGTTGCGTACTGCCTTGAACAGAACCTTGTCGAGGTTCTTGCCGAGCTTCAGGGCGAGGAGCTGAAGAACCTGCAGCGTGATAGGCACATTCTTCAGGGCTTCGCCATTAGTGACGTTGGCGCCCCAGATTGTGGAATAAACTGAGTTAGGTGAGAACTTGATATCGACACTGCCAAAGAACACCTCCAGGGTACGAGGTGTAATCTTGACGTTGCCGTCAGCTACGCGGTTCTCATCGTATGGACCGAACTCTGCACCGCCCGTGAGTTCGCCTACGGTCTCTGATACACGGATGCCTGGGCGAAGAGTCATGTAGCTGAGTGACTTCTTCAGGCCTCTGGTAGGCATGGTGATTAACTTATTACGGTAGATCTTTGCCGTCTTCTGCAGCTGTTCCTGTACGTCAACAGGTGCAACAAATTCATTAGTCTCTGCCATATTATGCAAAATCAATTAAAACGTCCGACACTTGATCTGAGCAGAAGTCCTGAGCCTTGTTGTCATCCACGGCAGTGTGGGTTTCGCCACCCGGTTCTTTCTCCAGATCCTTTACTTTCTCTTCAAGGTCTTTCTTATCCTTCTCCAGGTTCTTGACCTTATCCTCCAGTTTCTTCTTCTCGTTCTTGACCTTATCGAGTTCCTCGTCCTTGGTCTTGATCGAGCTGGAGTCGGCAGCGATCTTATCCTCCAGCTTCTGCATCTGCTCCTGAGAGATGGTGCAGTCCTTGGCTGATTCCTCTGCCTCAATGCCCTCTACGTTGAGAACATTGTTGATGTGAGTCCATTTCTTAATCATATCTAAAACATTTTTGTGTGAGTTTTCCTTTCCGAAGATTCGTTCCAGGAAGCCCGGTTTCTTCTCATACCAGGAATTGACGACCTCCGGCAGTGCCGGAAGATTGTTGTACTTGATGAAGTTCTGTGTTGACTCCGTGATTTCAGCCGGCTTGCCATCCATCGACTCATCCACTAAACCGAGATCGATGCACTCATCCACGGTATGCCACTTGGCTTCAGACATCACCTTGATGATATCCTCGTGCTTCTTTCCCGAGCGATCGCAGTAAACATTGGCAATGATATTGTCAATCTTCTGCTGGTCTTCCTGCTGCTTCTGCAGCTGCTCGATAAGGGAACCGATTTCCTCCTCATTGAGGGCACTCCATACAAACTGCTCCGTGGAACACTTATGAACCAGGAGCAAACTGTACTTGTTCATTCGGATCTTCTTGGCGCCCATCGCACAGATTGTGGCGGCAGATGCTGAGAAGCCCGCCTGGAAGTCAACCGTCACATCTCCATGGTCCTTGAACATCTGACAGATGGCGAGACCTGCGGAAACCGCACCGCCCGGCGAATCGATGGCTACATCGACGTGCTTGCCTTTGTTGTTATTAAGGATATCGCGGACCATAAACTTGGTCCACGACCCTATATAACCGGTGATAGATATTTGATATTTCATACAACTTAGCGAATTTGATTGCCGCAAAGTTATATAATAAGGAGAAGAAATAAAAAAACTTATTCTATGATTTGGAGCGGTCTGATGACGTCTGTCCAAGTCGCAGTATAGGTGATCAGAGAAGATTCCGTATGTGAACTTGGCAGGTTTTCGGTACGGGTGAGTACCGGATATGGTCGGCGGTCGCAGCCCATAAGGTAGCGGATGCCATCTGCCGTGGTGATTCTGAAGGCTAGAGGTCGGTAGTTCGGATCTATCTGCTCGCACGACTTGAAGGTGAGCTTGGCAGTGAAAATGCGGACTTTTGACTCTACTTTGTCGGATATCTCACAACTTGACGGAACTTTGCATTGAATTGGCCGGAAGTTGGCATCCGACGGTACAATGCATCTCTGATCCATAGGGAAGACGACACTTTTGAGGTTTTCTGCCTCCGTAATCTCCACTTTGATGATGTTTTTGATGTATGCCATATTTCTAAGTTGTTTGGTTATTTCGATTATTTCCTTTCTGTTCGGAGTTGTTCGCCGAAACGGAAAAAATTATATTAATCTTTATTAAATCTTGTTGTAGAATTTAAATTTACGCCCTTTTTTGCGTGCTGATCGCGCATTCTGTAGAAGCATTGGCGCACGGTATCCTCGTAATCGATGCCAATGCCATGTTGCTCGCACCAGGCTGAAATGAGTGATGAAAGCTTGCATGAGCGGTCAGCGATGTCCTTCAGGGATGCCCAGAGATCCATCTTGAAAAGGTCGGTGATCATCTCCTTCACGGCTCTTCTGGCACGTGGGCCAAGGTAGTTGTACTCACGTATCGGCTTCGCCTTGGATTCCGGAAGCGAGATGGCGATATACTCATTAGGGTGAGTGAGCCATCGACTCTGTTCGTACTCCTCATCTTTGAAGGTATTCTTCACGCTCTGGTGCAGTGAGGCGGCATCCGCCTTCTCCATCTCTTCCTGGCTCTCCTGTTCTACAGGCGACAGTCTAGCCTGAGGCGGTTTGCTTGTGAACCGACGTATGACGGCAACCTCGTTGCCGATGATAGGGAAAATAATTGGATTTCCATAACTATGGTATGCCCATTGCCTGATATGAGCAGGCACCTTGATGTAAACTACTCTATTCATATGCCATTTTTCGGCAAAGATACAAATAAAAATAGAGATAACTAATAATTATTAGCAAAAAGCTAATATTTCTTAGTAAATTTGATGTGATGTAATTTCGTCCGAAAAGTTTGTATTTTTGTATCGTGTAACTACGGCTTTATAACTTGCTGATAATCAGTGCTATTCTTTTGATACATTTTTTCGATACAAAAAAGTGAGCCAAAACAAAGTTGTAACATAACCTATATGAGAAGGTGAGGCGCTGTTACAAAAACAGTTCGTTACAAACTCAAAAAACTTTGTAACTGAGATGTAACGCAACTTTGTAACGGCTTGGGTTTTTGTTAACTCGCTCTTTTTTAGTTATTTATATCCTTTCACCAACATTCTGTTACAGAGTTACAAAAGATTTGTATAATAAATAAGAAAGGGGAGTGGGGAAAACAGCGGTAGGCGGGGGAAAAGGGCTAAAATGAGCCTGTCGAGCAGGGCTGGCCATACCTGGTGAAGACGAAAAAGGGAGCGATGAACAGATGCTCATCACTCCCTCGTAACATGAGAAAAGAAATATAAAAATCAGCGAATTTCGCTTGAAATTTTTGCCGAAAATATTTGCATAATTCAGATATTTTTTGTACCTTTGCACTATAACTTGGGGCTATATACCCTATTATATATGTAGGGGTTAGAAAGCTTCATTACTATTAGTATCTATCTTGCTCCAGTCGATTGTCGATTGATAATCACCCTTTTTTGCTTGAGTTTCTTCTTTTTGAGAATCACTCTTCTTGCTTCTGAGATAAATCATCTCAACCGGGCTTCCATCAGGATGCGCTGGATCTCTTCTGATAATGCGATGCTGGCTGTTACAGAGGTCATCCGGGTTCAGGGCTTCAATGTATGGGCATAGCTCCACAAATGCCTTCAGCTTCTTGGTAAAGCTCTGTGTCGTTGCCTTGTTAAGGCCAGAGAACTGTTTGAAGTCTGTAAATGCCTTTTCTCTTACGACAAACTCGTCGAGCCTTCCACTCTCCTCTGAGAAGTAAGAGCTGGCCCAATCCTCGAAGTTTACACCCATATCAGCCTTAAACTTGCGCTTAACGATATTCTCCATAGGTGGCAGGATCTTTACGGGTTCTCCCACGAGAGATATGTAGAAGCGGCAGCATTGCAGGAAGAAGTTGATATCTGCGTTCCATTCGGCTTCAGAATAGGTCTTGGAAAACAGATCCTTGTCGAAGTCATCTCTGATGCTTCTGGTCTCCTGGTAGTCATTATCCTCCGTGCGCTGATGATAATAGTCTGAGAACACCATATACAACAATCTTGCCTCTGAAGACGGATCGAAATCTGCCGGCACATAATTAGTAGTGAAGGCAATTTTCGGGCTATCCTCGAAAGGTATGGTGAAGCTCTGGTTGTTTTTTGGGTTTACAGTCATATCTGAAGTAATATTATCATAGAAGAGTCCTGTATTGAGATACCGGTCACAGTCGTCGAGCAGCAGCATCTGGGTGTGCTGGGTTACCTGGTCGAAGACATGAGGGTTGTCCATCAGCTTAGGATTTCGTCCGGACAGTTTTACGGTCTTCATCAGCAAAGAGAGTGTCTTGAAGAAGAAGCTCTTACCCGAACGGCCGTTGCATTCGTTGTCTTCACCGATTTTGTTGTCCATGGCCATAGGCGCCCATGCTCGTGAAGGAGACTTGTAATGATGAAGCATATACCCGAATGTGAATATCTTGTTGATGAGGTTCTGTTTCTGTTCGGCAATCTCGACATCGGTCAGGCCTTCACCTGCGATATCGAAGAGGTGAGACTTATGATATGCTTCTTTCTCATCGACGCTTCTCTCCTCGAAGTTGTATTCCAGTTCCTTGCGCCAATAGGTGCGTGAGGCGTTGATCAGATAGCCAAAGAAGTGAGAACTCACGTTCTTGACCTCGATATCAAACTTCGGTCTGCCATCCTCATCGATGGTGCGCGTGATGGTGAACATGTCATCGAGCTTCTTGAAGTTGTGATCGATGACGTTCTCCTGCCATACGTAGTTCTTGAGCGAGCTTCCTTCACGCTGATACTCAATCAGGCCATCCTTGGTTACCTCTATGCTGACACGAGGGAAGAAGAACAGCTGGGAGTGATTGGTGTAATTGGTGAAGTCAAGCGTTATTTCCTGGAGTGAATCTAGCGCAGCGCTGGAGAGCTTCGGGGTATTCAATACCAGGTTGAGAATATCTCGCTTTTCTGCTCTATCGATGACCCATTGACGGCAGAACTCACGGATATCTCTTGTGGTGATGAGCTTTACGATGTTACCGGTGATTCTTACATACTTCGTGATGGTGGAGTTCTCATCGTGGAGCGTGTAGAAACCGTTAAGGCGAAGGAAATTGTAGAGGCACGCTGTATCGATGTAGTGGTCCCAGGTGTTGGACTTCTTGTTGAGCTTGCTCACCCAGAAACGGGCAGGCATGGCCAGTGTCATCAGATTGCGGAAGTCCTTGCGGGTATTGCGCAGCTCCATCCAGTCACGGAGATCCTTGCGGCCTTTTCCTCTGTTGTCGTGGTAGGTTCTGAGCCATTGTGGCAGCCAGATGGTATGTATGTCAATGTAGCGCAGGGCAAGTTCCGTTCCCTTGGAGATGCCGGTCTCGTCGATGTCCGGTATATTATAGAGTACTTCCACATACTTCATGATTTCTCTGTATTCTTCCTCGCTGAGCTTGTAGGTCTCAGAGTTGAACCATAGAGGGTGATAACCGAGAGACTTGCAGCAGAGGCTGTCTCGTTCGCCGCTGCAGATGAATGCTTCAGGAAGTTTCTGCTCTTTATAGACCTTCGATTCATCAACGTTGGTCTTGTTGAATTCAGCCATCTCCTTGGCGTTGAACTCATGGTATGCTTTCTTGAGCTCAGCCAGACCATTGATGTACTTCTTAGGCTTGACACCATCAGGAGTATATGAGAATCTCCACTGTTTGCTGAAGTTGAGTGGTTCGTATATCTTGTAGAATTTTACTTCCGGTTTCTCTCCTTCAGCTGGAGAAACCAGGCACTCACGCATGAAGATAGGGTAGTGCTCATTGCTGTATTTGATCTTGACCTTGCGGTCTTTGACATATCCAATCCATTTGGCTGAATGCCAGTTAAGGGCATCCACGTGTTCCTGCTTCACGTTTGGGCCAAGAACCTTCAGTTCATCATCCGTGAATTTTTCATTGAGTTCAAAGATGCGGGTACCATCTTTCTCGTCGATGGTGGCATCACGTTCCGCAAACGTAGGCTTGTTTACATCCTTCTTGAGCTCATCGGTAACGTTATACTCTGCTGCCAGGCGAAGGATGGCATCAGGGAAACGGTCGATATTCTTCTCCTTCATATAGAGATCGATAGGAGATTCTGCATTTCCTTCGCCTCCAAAGTCTGTTACTCTCCAGCATTCCTTGTACTTCTTCAGGGAACACGATGGGGTATTCTCCTTTCGGATAGCAAAGTGCTTCTTGGGCGTTCCTGTGCAGTATTTCTGCACACATTCTTTGGCGTCCGGGTATAATGCGATGATTATGTCCAGTCCGTCATCGGTTGCCTGGTAAATCTGTTCTGCTTTGATCATATTTCTTTTCCTTTAAAAACTGCCTGCAAAGATAAATGTTTGCAGGCTCAAAACAAAATACTTGCTGCCGATAGCCTTAATGCCTTAGGATATGTAGCTTTACGGCTTTGTTGACAGCATTTGGCTGAGATAGGTTGATTTCTGAGATAATGCGGCTTTCGAACTCCGCTTGTGTCTCGAATCTTTTACGTAGTGGGGGGGTAAGGAAATCTATGATTGTCTTATACCCTGATTCCAGTGTCATTATTGCTTTCATATTCGTTTATTTTTTCAGGTGTACATCCAAGTGGTTCAGAGCTATGCTCTATATATCTGCGAAATAGGGGGCAGTATCTTCCGTTGATACAGTTCACCCCTATTGGGCAGCTTAGACATTTACTTGGAGGCATCTACTTGTACGTTAAATCTATCGTCGTGGAGAAGTAGCTTGGTGTGGATGTATTCTGGCCGCTGCTCCTCTTCGTTCCATCTGATTTCCCGGAAGTCTCTATCGCCTACCTCACATTCGGAAGCATCCCCGGTGGAATCCCATTCGACAATATGATCTTTCCCATCTTTAGTGGGAACTACACCTAATACACATTTACCAAAACGGTCGTTTCTAACTTCATATATAGTAGCATCAGGGAATTTTTCCTTGATGGCATCCTCTATAGACATAGTTTTAACCTTTCTTTTCATTGTTTCTCATTCTATATTTAACAATTCCTTCTACAATTCCTTCTTCAGCGTCATCGTAGAAAAGATTAACCTCAGATTTGCCTTTATGGAAAGGTCCGTACGACATATCGACCGGAACGCTAGCGTCCTCGAAGTCCTTCTGAATGTACTTCAGCTGTTCGCTGTTGCACTTGATAGTCATCTTTCCCATTTACTTCTCCCATTTACCCTCGTTGATAACCTCATCTACCATTTCACGCTGGTATGGCAACCAGTTGTTCTTCTTGATCTTGTCGTAGATGCCTGATGCCGACATGCCGAATTTCAGCTGCAGAGCCAAAATGAACTTGTTGCGCTTGTTACGAGGAATCTCGTTGTACCAGTCGCGCAATGAATTTTTTTCATCACTTTTTTGCATATTTTCTTTCATATTTCAAATATTATTATTAACTTTGTTGCAAAGTTACGAATAAAAATTAGAAAATACTAATATCTTTTAGTAAAAATACCAATAGATATTAGTTAAATATTATTAATTAAATTGTGTTGTTATGTATAACGGTCAGGTACTCAGAAAGTTAATAGCGGAAGCCGGTTTAACCAAGAAACAGTTCGAAGAACAGGTTTTTCAGGGAAAATCAACTGGCTTGTATCATGTTGAAACAGCAACGAGTGTCACTTGCAATACCCTTGAGCGTATGCGTGATGTACTCAAGTGCTCGATGGATGACTTCTTCACCACTCCCGAGTGGGCCACGAAAAAGACGGGAGAAGTCATTGGCTCTAATAATGTTCTCTCGAATGTGAAGATTAACAATAGCAAATTGGAGACCCAGTATCTCAAAGAGTTAATCCAGGAAAAGGATAAACGCATCAATACATTGGAGAATTATATAAAACTTCTCGAAAGTAAGGATAAAAAGGACTAAATTCAAACGAAAATTAGTATTTACTGATTTTTATTAGTTCTTTTATCCCCTATATATAATAAGGTATAACATATTATTAATGTGTTGGTTATGATATTGGGCATTTAAAATCTTATCCGGTGGAGGCGGGATTGTCATCAGTCCTGCCGCCGCAACCAAATAAGGGAAGTGATTATTTAATCACTTCCTTTTTTTTGTTTTCTTCATATTGTGTTAATCACCTTTTCTCCTCCATTGTTCTTTTTCTCTTATCCCTCTTGATTATCTAGAATTTCTTTAGTTTTCTCATTGATTTCCCTTTCATTTTGCTTTATATTCATTTGAAATCCAACATATTCTATTTTTTAACACTAAATATTTGCGTATATCGAATAAAACCACTACTTTTGCACATTGATAAATTTATGTGCAACTAATAAAATAAAGGAAGGGCTTCGATATGTCAGTATCCAAAACAAGACAAAAACTGGTAGATGTTGCAAGACAACTGTTTGCCAAGAATGGTATAGCCAATACTACAATGAATGATATTGCTGTAGCATCTGGTAAGGGGCGTCGTACGCTTTATACCTATTTCAGTAGAAAGGAAGATGTCTATTATGCAGTCATCGAGTCGGAGTTGGAGCGTCTTTCTGATAAATTGGATGAGGTAGCCAACTGTAAGATGCGTCCTCAGGACAAGATCATAGAATTGATTTATACCCATCTCAGTATGATCAAGGAAACAGTGGTACGTAATGGCAATCTTCGTGCTGAGTTCTTCCGTAACATCTGGATGGTAGAGAAAGCTCGCAAGAACTTTGATGAGGATGAAATCGAAATCTTCCGTCGTGTCTATGCCGAGGGAAAGGAAGATGGGGAATTTGACATCGACAATATTGATTTAGTTGCTGATATTACCCACTATTGTATCAAGGGGCTGGAAGTACCTTTCATTTATGGAAGATTAGGCCATGGTATGAATGTGGAGTCAAGTAAACCGCTGGTTGCAAAGGTTGTTTATGGCGCCTTGGGTAAATCAGGTTTAAAACTTTAAATAAGATATTCATAATAAACTGATTATTAATTAAATAAGAAAGAAATGGGATTATTAACAGGTAAAACTGCCCTTGTAACAGGTGCAGCTCGCGGCATCGGTAAGGCTGTCGCTATGAAATTTGCTTCTGAGGGTGCTAACATCGCATTCACAGACCTCGTACTCAATGATGATATGGCAGCTGGCTTGGAGGCTACTCGCAAGGAGATTGAGGCTCTTGGTGTAACATGCCGCGCATATGCTGGTAATGCTGCTGACTTCGAGGAGACTGAGAAGACCGTTAAGCAGATTCACGCAGATTTCGGTTCTATCGATATTCTCGTTAACAACGCAGGTATCACTAAGGACGGTTTGATGCTTCGTATGAGTGAGGCTCAGTGGGATGCAGTTTTGAATGTAAACTTGAAGTCTGCCTTCAACTTTATCCACGCTTGTTCTCCTATCATGCTCCGTCAGCGCAGCGGTTCTATCATCAATATGGCTTCTGTTGTTGGTGTTCATGGTAACGCTGGTCAGTGCAACTATGCAGCTTCTAAGGCTGGTATGATTGCTTTGGCTAAGTCTATTGCCCAGGAGTTGGGTCCTAAGGGTGTACGTGCTAACGCAGTAGCTCCTGGTTTCATCGAGACAGCTATGACAGCACAGTTGCCAGAGGAAATCCGTAAGGACTGGATGAAGAAGATTCCTTTGCGTCGTGGTGGTCAGACTGAGGATATTGCAAATGTTTGTCTCTTCCTCGCTTCTGATATGTCAAGCTACGTAAGCGGTCAGGTAATCCAGATCGATGGTGGTATGAATATGTAATCTATTGGCATCTGTTTTAGATAAAACATGCAGGTAGTTTACGAGGACAACCATATAATTATCGTCTCTAAGAGAAGTGGTGAAATCGTGCAGGGCGACAAGACCGGCGATGAGCCTCTCTCAGAGACGGTAAAACAATATATCAAGGAGAAGTACCAGAAACCAGGAAATGTATTCCTGGGAGTGGTGCATCGACTTGATCGTCCTGTCTCAGGACTCGTGGTATTTGCCAAAACCTCCAAGGCTTTGAGCCGTCTGAACAATATGTTCCGTGATGGCGAAGTTCACAAGACCTATTGGGCTATCGTGAAGAATATGCCACGTGAGACTGAGGCAACATTGACTCATTGGATAGTAAGAAACGAAAAGCAGAATAAAAGCTATGCTTACGACCATGAGGTGAAGAATTCGAAGAAGGCGATATTGAAGTATAAGGTGATAGGGCATACTGATCATTACACCCTTTTGGAAGTTAACCTGATGACAGGCCGTCATCATCAGATCAGATGCCAGTTAGCTAAGATGGGATGCCCGATCAAGGGCGACCTGAAATACGGTTCTCCTCGCAGCAATGCCGACGGAAGTATCTCTCTTCTCTCGCACAAGGTAGAGTTTGTGCATCCAGTATCAAAAGAAACCATTGTAGTGGAAGCTCCTCTGCCAGATGATAATCTATGGAGAGCTATTGCTCCATAACAATTTAATATCCATGCTTATGAAGAAGTATGCGAAATGGATGGGGATCGTTGTTCTTACCCCATTCGTGCTCATATTATTGTTGGCTGTTTTGCTTTATTTGCCTCCAGTACAGAACTGGGCAGTAAAGCAAGTTGCTTCTTATGCTTCAGAATCGACGGGCATGGATATTTCCGTAAAGCATGTACAACTCGTTTTCCCTCTCAAGCTGGGAGTGGAAGGCGTGAAAGTACTGCAACCTGTCGATTCATTGAAGAACAGCAGAAACCTTGCTTTAAGAAATAAAAAAGATACCGTAGCCGACATCCAGAAGATGGTGGTAGATGTACAGTTGCTGCCACTCTTCAGCAATCAGGTGATGGTGGATGAACTGAACTTCACGAAGATGAAGGTGAACACCACCAACTTTATCCACGAAGCCCGAATCAAGGGAGATGTGGGCAGATTGCAGCTGATGGCGCATGGTATAGATCTGGGTAAGGAGCACGTGAATGTGAACGATGCCCTGATTTCAGATGCCAGATTGTCTGTGGAATTGAGCGATACAGTTCCGCCAGATACGACTCCGAGCACCAATTACTGGAAGATCCACTTACAGAAACTGAAACTAAAGAATACCGATTTTACCCTACACATGCCTGGAGATACCCTTCAGGTGAATGCTTATTTCGGTGATGCGATCGCCCGCACCACCTACCTTGACCTGTTCAAAGGTCTGTATCAGGTCAAGCACTTGGACTGGAAGAACGGCAGGGTGAACTACGACCAGAATTTCGAACGTCCTGTATCCGGTCTGGACTTCAACCATCTTGCCTTCCACGATATGGCATTGAAGGCCGATTCCTTCTATTTCTGCGATTCCAGGATTGATGTAAAGATCAAGGAAGCAAGGATGAAGGAGAAGAGTGGACTGAAGCTAGAACAGCTTAATGGCAGATTTGTGATGGATTCCGTGAAGTTGCAGTTGCCGGACCTCTATTTCCGTACTCCAGAATCTCATTTGCAGGCAACTGTAGATATGGATATGAATGCCTTTGCCGCGAAGAATCCTGGCAAGGTAATGGCGCGTATGAAAGGTGCCTTGGGACGTTCTGATCTATTCCTCTTCATCGGTGATGCATTGCCAAAGCAGATGAAGAGCCGATGGCCTTACTATCCGATGAAGGTGGAAGGTTCGCTGAAGGGAAACATGCAGCGTGCCTCTTTCTCGGGAGTCAAGGTGAATCTGCCTACCGTTTTCGATTTAAGCACGGATGGCATGGTAGCTAATATGACAGATATGAATCGTCTGAAAGCGAATATCAATCTGAAGGCACGCACCTATAATCTCGGTATGGTAACAGCCATGCTCGATCCTGCCTTGACACAGGAAATCCGCATCCCTAGCGGCATCGGCATTCAGGGAAATGTGAAGATGGATGGAACGAAGTATGCCACCAGACTGGCTCTTACCGAAGGTAAGGGAAGCATGAAGGTGGATGCTGCCATCGATGCCAAGACCCGTAGGGATGGCAGCATCGATATGAATCGCCTGGCTTATCAGGCAAAGTTGCAGGCACGACAGATTCAGGCCCAGCATTTCCTGCCTCACCAGAATCTCTACACCTTTACGGGAGAGGTAGAGGCAAAGGGCGTGGGTACTGATTTCCTGTCGCCTCGAACCCGACTGATGGCGAAAGCCAAGGTTAATCAGGTACATTATGACCAGTATCAGTTGCATGACATGGTGGCTGATGCGCAGGTTGCCAACGGTAGAATTCATGCCAGGCTGGATAGTAGGAATGATCTGCTGAATGGTAACATCGCCGTGGATGCCCTGGCTAATACCAAGAAATTGCAGGCTACACTGGTGGCAGATGTGCGCCATGCCGATATGTATCAGTTGAAGATTACCGATAAGCCAGTGGATGTTTCGCTCTGTGGTCAGATCGATGTTCTTTCCGATCTGAAGGATAGTCACAAGGTATGGGCTAACCTGGATGATATCACCGTAAGGACAGAAAAGAAAGTCTATCGCCCAGTAGGTGTGAAGGTAGATATCCTGACCGATAGAGATACCACCCATGCCATAGCAGAGTGTGGAGATTTCCGTCTGAACATGGATGCGCATGGAGGCTACGAGAAACTCCTGCACAGAGTTACCGGTTTGCAGAAGGAATTATGGAAGCAGCTCAAGAACCGTCGCATTGATCAGGTGATGATTCGCAACAGTTTCCCTAGCGGACATATCTATCTTTCTACAGGTAAGGACAACTTCATTTCCCGATTCATCGAATATATGGGTTACCATTTCAAGTCGGTGGAGATGGAGCTGAATGCTTCGCCTGTGGCGGGACTCGAAGGATATATGAACATCGACTCCCTGGTAGCGGGTGGCATGCAGCTGGATACCATCCGTGCCTTGGTCCATACGCAGGGAGATACCATCCGCTATTCAGCCCGTGTTCAGAACAACCGTCATAATCCGCAGTATGTGTTCCGGGCATTGGTAGATGGTGAGGTACAGGAGCATGGCTCCAATATCAAGGCTCGCCTCTATGATGCATCCAATAAGTTGGGTGTAGATGTGGGACTCGCTGCCATGTTGCAGCCTAATGGTGTGAAAGTGTCTCTGATAGATACCCATCCGATTTTGGGTTATAAGGAGTTCGTAGCCAATGATTCCAACTATGTGATGTTGAGTGATGACGGACGTGTATCTGCCGATCTGGTGCTGAAGGCAGCAGCGGGCAATATGGGTATGCGTGTCTATTCCAACGATAAGAACGAGGATGCCCTGCAGGATATCACCGTCAGCATGAGCAGGTTCAATCTGGACAAGGTGCTGAGTGT
>ERZ1026886.56-NODE-56-length-50187-cov-11.458529_pt1 | contig 50187 bp, 49 predicted proteins | sample MGYA00380173_ERZ1026886 | MGnify/ENA primary metagenome ERZ1026886 (study PRJEB33269, sample SAMEA4719809) | human gut metagenome | biome: human-associated habitat; feature: organic feature; material: feces | place: Cameroon | collected 2013-10 ... | reverse complement strand
AAATCTTAGACTTAAACATAAGCTTCAATGTTTTTTAATATTAGTATTATTGTTTTGTTCTGAAATAGTAACTCTGTCTCGTATATTTACGAGCAGCAAAGCTTCTCAAATCCTTGGTGAAAAGTATCTTATATATAAGCTCTTTTCCTGCGACACCAGGCACAGGAACGGTGACCTGATAGAGGGCACTCTGCTTGTCGGCATTGTCATCATTGAAGATACCTTCAAAATAGCCAGTGGTTGTATTCCATGATGGAAGGGTTTTAAACACCTTCTTGGCATTATCTTCGGCAGCAGCTTCATCATTCATACCATCTTCCTGGATTAACTCCCATTTTACATTGTTATAGTCGATGGTTCCAGACACATCGGTGTCATCACCCTTTACTACCTTTGGCTGGATGTGGAATTCCTCTTCCGGGTAATAACAGGTGTAGGAAAGAGTGGTTCCGTTATCTGTTATGGATGGATAGAGACCGATGGCTGTAAAGGACTGAACATCAAACTTCAACTTGTAATCATCTAATGAGATTGGGAGAATGTGATGGTCGTTACGAGCTATCGTTGTCCAATCCTTGAACAAGGCGTAACGCTTGACTCCTGCTGATGTATTCAGATTAATGATGAAATACTTGGAAGTATTGCCCGCTGCGCTTTCATTTACATAAAACGAAATCTCTTTATACGTAGTACCTGCTGGTATCGTCACTGCAGGAGACAACTTATAAGTATAATTCTCCGTTGTAGCCTGCCCTACCAGATTTGGAGTACATGGAACCTTATCTTTATCTGCACCAGATGATGCATCTGAATGCTTTGGCAACAACATGATGTTATCAGCATCTGCATTATCATTGCTATTCTTAGTAATATCGCTGATGGTAATATCATTGATTATCAAATCAGTAGAACTTGGATTCCTAAACTGAAGTGTAACCTTTGCCAGCATTCTTACTACCCAAAGCTTATTCTTATCAGTTGTTCCATCTTGTTTTACAGTAAGCGTCTGCTCATTACTCATAGGAATACCAGAAATAGAAGCATCGAAGCCATTGCCATTCATCTTATATTCCATGTTCTTAAAATCAACAGCAGAGCCGTTGCTCAACTTACCCAACTGCGTTTTATCAATATTGGCAAAAGAATAGACCTGATAGTAGCCTGGGGCTACATTCTCCAGAGTAACCTCGTCTTCCTTAGCATGCTGAGCATCAACCTGAGTTTTCTCTATAGTCTGCACCACATTACCATCTTGAGTAAGAACAACAAACCAGCTCTTCATATTCTCTGCATAGGAACCTGACTCCCAATCTGGAGTAAGAGCACGGCTATGATGTGCAGCCTGACCTATAGAGCCAGCCGCAGAAGTAGAGAGCTTGAGATGAATGGTATAACCATTTTTGCTTCCTCCATCAGAATTATCAGACATAGAACTGTCGTCTGGCGAGCAAGCCGTAAAGGTGGCAAGCATCGTCAGTACCAACAGCGCCATTATCGTTTTTATCTTATTCATATCTATTACTCATTATTATCCGTCTTATTACATGGAAGTCTCTGCATGGGTATACTTTGCCCACTTCTTGACAGCAATCTTGAGAACCATACCCTTCTTCTCACCCACTACTCCTTCTATCTTGATGCGATAGATATTATTGCGGACTATGCCGTAATACATTGGGTCTGTTTTAGAGCCAGCACCTGTTGGATCACTATGGCGAATGGTATAGGTATAGTATTTATCTGTACCGGATTTACCAGGCTTAGGCTGCTTATTGGTTGCGTCCCAATCAGAAAGCTCATAATACTTTCCTTTAAACACCAGTCCTGTTGCATACTCTTCTGAATTATCAAAAGTAGTATTCTCCATCGCATAATCAAGAACGAAGAAAGAAGAGCTTGTTGAACCTAAAACTTTCTTGACAGGAAGGTATCCTGTAGCAGATGGCCAACCTGCATCATTTAACTTACGAACATTATATGTAAGACCACTTGGCGTAGAACCAGTATTCTTACCGGAAGTCCATGGATCTATCACATAGTTTGTAGCAGTCTTGTCGGTTTCAGAAACAATTGTCTCATCACCCAAATAGCTCAGAGTTGCTCCCGTGTTATCACCCACACGCTTAATGCAAAACTCACCGGAAGTAAGCTTGTTGTAAGGGAGAATAGACTCCAAAACAAAGCCACCCACTAAATTGTTTGAAACATCCTTCACATCAAAAGCATAAGTTCCGGTACCAGGATTTGTTGAAGAATCAACATACTTACCATCACCTGGATCAATATCAATACGGGCAGCCAGACGCTCTATATCAACATTTACTGTAAGCGGATTAGCCTCGGTTCCATCACCAGTAGCATTACCAGCAGAAGTCAACTCGGTAGTAGCATCCTTCTCTGAAGTCATGATAAAGTATTTCGAAGTAGAATCAAAAGCCGGAAGATGAGCATCTCTAAGTTCACTCAGTTTCTTGTTCAAGTAGGTTAGAGTGACGTCACCGGCATTCGCTACCACCAAAACATGATATGCCTTGGAAACGACGATTGGCAAACATTGCTTTTTCTCGAACGTATATACCTTATCATATCTTGTATTACCTGGCTTCTCTGTTGGTTTCTTAAAGTAGAAAGCCTGCTCTATCTTTGCATCGCCATCGCTTATGCCTGTAGTGCTAGAGTAAAGAAATACACAGACATTGTTCACCTTATATTCGTTTTCAAAAGCCGTTTCTCTAACATCACCGTCTTCACCTCCTTGAGGACCAGCTGCGCGAGACGTGGCTTTGGTATCACCAGCCACAGCTACCTGCACAGTAAAGTAAGCCTCTCCTTTGAAGGCATCAGGCTTTCTGTCATCATCGGTGCTGCCAGCGCAGGATGCGAAAGCACCGATGACAAGAACTGAAAGCAGAAGCAGATATATTGATTTCAACTTCTTCATAATCCTCTTAGTTGTTAAGTACTTCAAACTGTATTCTCTGACTCCAGCTCAGCGCATTCACGCTGATAGTAATGTAAGCGTATTTCAACTTACCATTTTGAAGGAAGAACTGTAACTTATAGTCATAAGCTCTATCCAAGAACTCTTGTGGAGTATACATATATTCCTCACTGGTGCGAACTCGGCTCAAGAGGTCAGGCAAATCTACATCTACCACGGTCTTGCCTGTTTCCTTGTTGGCGATGATTAATTTTCCATCATCCTTTGCCTTATCGTGATAAATCAGACGGGAGGTCATAAAGTCGGCATGAGCTATCTTGCCCACTCCTTCCAATTCATTACCATTAACATCACCAGCGGTAGAACCTTCACGGTCTTCTGTATTCCAAACAGCATGTGGAGTATAGATAACTTGATTAGTCTCATCGAGTGAGTTGTCACAGAGGATGCGGGAGTTATGGTCTTGAATGATAAAACTATAGTCGTTTACATCCATTGTGGTTGGATCGTTGAGTTCACGCAAGGTAACATTAATCTTCTTGGTATCACGTACCAGCGAAACGGTGGTATAGTTAGGACGGGTAGCGGAATACTCTACCAGCGTATCAGTCTTACCATGCCACAGGGTATCGAGTGGCAAGTTGTGGTTATCTATGATATAATAACCATTGCGCTGAACCTTATCAAGGTTTACCTCCAATTTATCCATCTTATCGCCCACAGCAGGTTCTGTACGAACGAACTTTGCACGCTGGGTATTCAACTGATCAGCATAAGCATTCTGTCCAGCCAAAGCAATGAACTGATACTTGCCTGGTTGAAGATCGGTAATATGCATTTTATAGTCTACATTTTTCAAAGGCTGCGCAGATAAAGAGTTTGCCTCTTCGAATTTCTTCACAAAATTTCCATTTTCATCATAGACATAAAGGGTTACCGCCCCAACATGATCATTGAACATGTCAGCACGTTGCAAGTTATAGTCATACTTAAACTTGACATAAATCCCTATAGGACAATCGTCGGTGTCGGTATGCCACATATCACAAGAGGCAACCATCAAGAGTGTAGCAACCGCCAGCACTCCCCTTTTCACCAAGCTAAAAATCTGCGCTTTCATATATTTCTTCGTTTTATATATATTGAATCTTATAATTATCACATGAAGTGTCGGAGTGAATCCGAGTATCACCATCTCTTTGCATCTGGTGATGCGATGCCTTGTTGAACAACAAGCTGTTTATCAGATTATTTCTGATGTAGTTCTTTGCTTTATTATATATGCCCCCACCTAGAAAAGGTGGGTGGGGGCATGATTATTTTTACTGAAGGATTGTACCCTGCTTACGAACAGCCCAAGAGAGAGCATTGATCTTGCAAGAGATATAGCGCTTCAAGTTATCATCAGGAGTATTGTCATTGTTTACATCAAGTTCACCAGGTGTTGAAGCACCAATTGCTGCTACGCCAGTAACCTCAAGTTTATACCAGTTGTTACGGAGAACGCCATAACGACCCAACCATTTCTGCTCTTTATCTGAACCAGGATAAGATTCTGTTGTCTTGGTTGAAGGATTCCAAGGAGTCAACTCATCACCAAAGTGCTTAATCAAAATGGTATAGTATGCATAACCATCCTTGAACTCATTAACCTTAATAGCTTTGAGAGCCTTGAATGCAGCTAAGTCAGCATCAGATACATCCTTAGGAGTTGCACCATCAGTCAAGGTAATCTTTTTAATTTCCACTACACCTGCCTTATCATCAAACTGAACATCACTCACACTGATTGTTCCAGTTGTAGTTGGATAATAGGTAGGTATAGAAGCCCCCATTTCTGCCATGAATCTCTGACCAATCTCCTTCTTAACTTCAGCAATTGGATACACAACTCCCTTATTGTCATCAATAGTAAAGAAAGTACCATCACTATAACCATCAGGGGTAATCTTCATCTTTACAATTGCACAGGTTGTCTCCTTAACATTCTGGTGAGCTACATCAAAGGTATTCTCATAGCAATAAGTACTTTCGTCCCCTAACAAATTTGGTTCATTAGTTCCATCTGAGAAAGAAGCCTCAGAATCATAGTTGGCATCCTTGCCCCAATAGGTTCTAAAGCCTTTACCTGTTTCTATATCTTTAGTACCTGCAAAACGGAAAGAATTATTGTCATAGTCTACATGGGATGCAGTTGTAAAATCAGTACCATCAGACAAATAACCATTCCAAGTATTATCATACTGGCGAGTCAAATAAGAAGAGGTATTTACATTAGCCAATCTCCAACCCTCCAAAGAATAATGGAAAGTCTTAGCTGTAGCTGTTCCAACACTTACTGTATTTGGAGAAGTACCTGTAGCATTAGCCAAAGTAACCTTAGCAGCCAAACGCTCAACATAGATATCTGCAGCAGAATGTGTTGTTGCCTCAGACTCTGTAGCATAAATATTATCAGTAACGTTTGTTAAGGTAGTAGCATTTACTGAACTGAAATCTGCAGAACCAGGCATACTTACAATAACAGCATTAGACATCATCAAATTACCTTTCGTCAAAGTTGGATTCATTACCTCCTTTGATAAAGTCTCAAAAGTACCAGTAAAGTCTGTTGTACTAGCACCAACTTGCAATCCATTTGCAGCAGTTACTCTTAATGCATTATTATGATTTAATACAACAAAAGCATATATTTTGTCACTAGATCCAGCAGCAATCGCATTAATCTGCTGAACCTTTGTTAGTTTAGTTGAAATTTGCTCTGTTTGAGCCTCGGTCTTCCAACCTCTCAGTGTATAAGCTGCTTTAAAATTTGCTGTTGCTTCGTCTGCACCAGCAAAAAGAATAAGAGTAGCATCGTTAACTTTGTACTCATCAGCTACGCCATGTTCAAATTTATCATTAGCTGCACGAGAGGTAGACTGAGGTTGAGTTGGCAAATTCAAGGTTACATTAATATATCCCTTACCATCAGCACTAAATTTTTCTGATGTACCAGCGATATCATCGCTAGAAGAACAAGAACCGAGCATCAGACCTGCCAATACTGCGGAAAACAATAACGATTTTTTCATACTTGATATAATTTGATAATTTATTATTAATTCTATATTTACACAATCAATATTTTGCTTTTTCTAAATTTAGTATATAGCACTTGCTTTTTAGAGATTTTCGAGATTCTCCTGAGCAGCCTTGACACCTGCCTTGGCTGCCAAGCCGAAGTAATGGCGAGCCTGCTGGTCATTTCCCTTCAATGCCTCGTATACACCACGGGCATTCTGAGCCGCAGGACTGTTGCCAGCCTTGTCAAGATAAGCCTTGGCACCATCGGCATCACCGGCATTCAAACGGGTATTGGCAGCATTGAGATTGGCAGTTTCGTTCTCTGGGAACATGCGGACGGCTATCTCCATCACGTCGTTAAACTCCTTGCTACCAGGCTCATAGGTCTGAGCCACCAGGAACATCTCTTCCTGACTGAGCTGCTGTGGCTTGGTCTTGATAATCTCCTTTGCCTCAGCCACATCGAATGGCTTTACCTTATAGGTGATGCGGTAGTCGGAATGGCGGAGGGCAGGATACCAGGTATCAAGCATGAAGCGATACTCTGATGGATACAGCTTCTTGATTTTCTGCTCACGGGCATCCGGATCCATCTTCTCATCATTGGCGATTGCCAGAATCTGAGCCTTATGCTCCAGGTTACTATCCTTGAGATAGTTGCGGAGACCATCCCAATCCTCTGCCGTAGAAGAAACGGTGAAGAGCTGGGTTGGCAGGGCTACCATACGGCGAACATAATCGGTAAGGGTCTTGGCACGGTTCTTTGCCAGATAGTCATTATGACTGTAAGGACTCTCAGGAGAAGCATAACCATGAATGTTGTAGAGGGCACAAAACGAAGCGTATATTTAAGAGAGAGCCCGAAAATGGTGGAAGAACCTAAAATAGAGATAGTTAGATAGATAACGAAAAAATGAGGGTGCAAAACGAAACGTTTACATTGGTTGAATTTTGGTTGAATTATCTGAGTGGTTGGTTTACATAGAACGAGGGGAAAGTTTACATCGGATTGCATCTGCTTTACATCAGAGAGGCTGAGAGGCTTCTGAGGCGTGCAGGAGGGCTTACCTACAAGGCGATGGATAGATGGAGACGGTGAAGGATTAGAGCGGCTTAACGGCCGCTCTTTTTGTACCTTGTTGCGAAGAAAAATTTGGGTTTTAGGAATAATTAAGATGCAATTTTATTCCATATAACAATTATTTGGTATATTTGCAGCCGATAATGAGGGCGATGCGCTTTGCGGTGCGTGGCTCCTGATGTAGGACTTAAAACAATAGAAATATGGCAAAAGTAGTACACGTTCACCTGATGGTGGGCAAGCATGAAAGACGTAAAGACTTCTATTTCAGCTCCATCTCGGCGATATACACCGTATTGACGGCTGAAGAGGTAGGCGCAACCAAGAGCTACCTGCTGCATGCAGGGCTTAGCGGAAATGGTACGGTAATGACGAAACGCGCTGTAATTAAGCAATCTACGCTTATTTCGGGTAGTCGGATGAGCAATGTATCACCCGAGGAGGAATAAGGGCTTAGAACGCCATTTTTAGGGTGTTTTGGGCGTGTTGGAACGACATTATAACCTTGTATGCTTTTAGAGGGTAATTTATGGGTATTTGGGGAGCTTTCGGGCTCCCCTTTTTTGTGCCCAAAATGGTCGATTTTGGGTAGTGGAGGGACAGGTGGAGGGACAAACTGGTGGGACATTTTCAGAAAAGTGGAGGGACAAAAGTGGGTAAAACGGCATACCGATAGCTTGGGTAGGAAAACTACCACTTTTGCCACTTTATGTGCAGGAAACATACCCTTTTTGAACTTCGGTTTTTGGCGCTTACACCTTATTATATATAATATATAGGGGCTTTTTAGCCTATTTTAGGGCCTTCTAGGGGAGGGGGAACACCCTAGGGGCACTTATGGAATGATGGGAGTGAAGAGTAGTATTCTATTAAATCGTCAAATATCTCTTTAGAGTTTGGGATATTCAAGAATGTGTCTTTCTCCTTCATTTCAAGAAGATGATTAACGACATACTCATTCCTTTTGCATTTAGCGGATTGCTTTTTATAGCTTTCTAACACTTCATCCCAATATAGCTTAAAACGTTTTGCGGCATTAACTAGAGGTTCATGCTTATTATATGAAAAAAGCCTCCAATCGTATATTTTTTCAATCTCATTCTTAGATAGTCTATGTGTGCACTTATGCGTTGCCTGTTGATGCAGGCAAAATCGTATAGCAGTAGATAAGTCTTCTAAGCCAGGAGTGTAATCCTCCTCATATAAGCGTTCTTTTGCTACTTCGAACTCAGTTATGGACTTATCTAATTCGTAGAAATTCTCACTTGTTTGTATATTCTCGAATTCTTTGATAAATCTAAGCACAGCCCAAACTCGTCTATGTCTCAATAAACGGTTGTATCTCCTGTGTTTTTTCTGCATACGTAAATCATATTCTGTTTGTTTACTTGAGTTGGCAGCCACAAGACTCTTTTCTTCTTTCTCTTTCGTGGTTTTAGTATTCATCAAACAAACAAATATCACTATTAATATAATTAGGAATATTGTGATGTACATAACACTACTTATTTTAACCGACATTTGCAATACCGGAAGTGCGTACATCCGATACATGCTTTTCTTTTTCTATTGTCATTTGACGGATTCTTTCTTTCAGGCATCCAATTTCTTCAGCTTGCTTACTAATTTTTTCTATAAGCTCAATGCTGGATAAACTCGGATTGTCGTTACCAGAATCCTCAAAAGGTGAACCTGACCCCATTATTACCCATTCCAGATTAACTTCAGGGTATGAAAGTTTCAGACGGCGAAGTAATTCTATGGATAGTTTCTTTCGCTGCCCTTTTATATCACTGATAGCTGCCTTGTTCGTTTCTAGAACGCTGGCTACCTGAACATAGTCAGATATTACGCCTTTTTCCTTCAACATGTCCAATATTTGGACGAATCTGAGATTTTCACCCATATTTTTATCTTTAGTATGAAAAAATCCATCAAAAAGTTTGGTGGTATGAAATATTCATATTATCTTTGCACCGTGTTTAAGATAAACACCGCGCCAAAGATACTAAAAAAGCGCGAGCTGGGCAAATTTATAAACTTAAAAAGTCATAATGATGGAAAATGTAGAGAAGGCCTTCAATGGCCTTGGCAGAACAAAGAAAGTGGAGTTTATCTCCAAGAACATCGAACTTGCATCATCAAGCGCAGTTGCAGACTATGTGAAGGGATATCTCTTCGACGTGCTCAAAGACGTGGGCGATGATGAGTATGTAGCGACTTACCTTCGAGGTAAGGGCTATAAGGTTGAGAAGAAATAGAGTGTTAAACAAGTGGAGGAGAATGATAGGTTCTCCTCCTGAAAAAAGAGATTAAGATGAAAAAAGAAGCTAAGACGAAAAGTGTAATTCTTTTAAATTCACTCTCAGAGTGCATGAAGGTAATAACTCTCTTAGAAGAGGCTGGAAAGATAGAAGAAGTCGATCTAAGATATCGAGGCGAGACTTGCCCATTTGCATCACGGCAGAATACCGGAATGCCGATAGACCAGGCACACAAAGTTCTTCTCCTGAGCAGGAGTACATTGGTGTGCCGGTGTTGCGGGAAAATGTTTCCGTTACGCCGTCGAGCATTAAGTGCACAGGATAGAGCTGTCTTTTCAACTCTTCTTCCGGGAGTACCGTTTGGAACTCTGCCTGGAACTCTAATACGTAAAGTGCCATAAGCTATATATATTTTTAGTGAAACATGAATTTTGGTGCAAAGATAAGCATTTTGAGCGAAAAAGACTTAATGTTTGCCATAAGTTTAGTTTTTATAAGGTAGAAAGAATCAGGATTAACAACGAGCCGGGCAACGTTTCCCGGCAACTTGGAGGTAGCTGGAATGTATGGCGGTTCGACTCCGCCTTCCTCCACCATTAGAATAAAATTATAATATTGTTAGAATATGAAAAGAGCAATAGACGTAAGCACGGAGGTACGCGAAGGAATACGCAAGACCTTCAAGGTGTCAGACCAAGCTATCTGGCTTGCTCTCACCTTCGACCCCAAGCGGGGCATGAGCGACAAGGCAAAGCGCATCCGCCAGTACGCCAAAATCAACGGTGGCGTGGAGACGGTGGTTGCTGAAAAGGGTGATACCTTGCTTTTTGACCATGAAGGGAGCTTCAGACAATACTTCTCCAACGGAGCGGTACTGGAGTTCGACAAGAAGACAGGTAATGCTACCATCTTCTTCAAGGGTAAGGAAATGGTATCTGCGGACAATGTCTTGGTCCGTGAGATGCCTTCGCTTCAGATCATGGCAGCAAGGTGGAAGCAGAAGGATGCCGAAATCATCGGCAATCCCGGTATGAGAGAACGTCTGGAACGTGGATTTAGAGTTGGAGGATAGAGTCATGGACATTACTCGGTATCTGATTACAGTCATCGTATGTCTCTCTGCAGGCATCTGTGTGGGTAGAATCTGGAATTATTTCACCAATGAAAAATAAAGAAAGGTTATAGTTATGGAATATTACGGCAATACACTTTGCATATCTGCGCCAGAACTTTGCGAGGCGGGCATTATGAGCCCGGCAAATTATCAAAAGATGGCAGCAAGAAAGCGCATAAACGTGGTGCGTCGAGGCGGTGGTGCAAGCGGCTGCACGGCTCTCATTGCCGTAGATAGCTTGCCTACCAAATACCGCAAGGCGGTGGAGGTTGAGTTCCCCGGAGGTCCCGAAGTAAGGCTGCGAGGATGGATAACTTCCAATTATGAGGTAGATCAGCACGCCATGTGCTACTTCCAGAGCAGACAGCAGACGGGCTTGGACCTGTCGGCAGAGAAGATTCAGGAGTATGTGGTGAATGCTTCGGTGCTCAATACCTGCATCAAGCTCTACGAACGAGCCTCTGCCTACCGCAAGCTGATGGGTGAACGCTACGACTGGGAAATGATGGCAAGTACCATCAAGGTATTGAAGGAAACCTATCATCATACCCTACCCGAATCGACACTGAGATTCCGGAAGAAGGTGAATGAGTATAAGGCTGGCGGCTACGGCGTACTGATCAGTGGCAAGTTCGGCAATCAGAACACCAGAAAGGTTGACGTGAAGACGGAGAAGCTGGTCATCGGCCTGCAATGCCTTCCTAACAAGCCTCTAAACTCCCAGGTGAAGGATTTGTATGACTCCTTCGTATGCGGCGAGCTTGATGTATATGATGTTCAGACAGGAGAGCTGTTCGACCCGGAAGATTTCTGTGATAAGGATGGGAATCCGAAGAGTTTGAGTGACAGCACCATCCGAAACATCCTGAATAAGCCGAAGAACAGGCTTATCTGGGACAAGAGCCAGCTGAGCTGGAGCGCCTTCATGCACGAGAGTATGCCTCACATGCACCGCCATGCCGGAGAATACTCGCTGAGCCAGATAACCATGGATGACGTGGATCTGACCCGCAAGCTGAAGGATACGAAACTGAGGGTGAAAGCCTACTACGCCTATGATTCGGTGAGTCAATGCGTGCTGGGCGCCAGCTATTCCAGGGATAAGGACCAGAACCTGGTGAAGGAATGCTTCAGAGAGATGTTCAGGCTGATAGCCAAGCATGGCTGGGGTATTCCGGCAGGTATTGAGGTGGAGAATCACCTGATGTCTGAATATAAGTACACCCTGCTCCAGGAAGGAACGGTGTTCAGCTATGTACGCTACTGTGCGCCTCTTAATTCACAGGAGAAGCAGGCTGAGAGCCTTAACGGAGCCAAGAAGCGCCGCGTCATCCACCGCAACCACATAGGCATCGGCCGATTCTACGGCAAGTGGAAATACAGAGTGGAATCCAAGAAGATAAGCGATGCAGGAAATGATACCTGGGAAGACAAGCAGTACTTCACCTTTGATGAGCTTGTGGCAGACGACCGCCGTGACAACTACGAGTGGAACCATACGCTGCACCCTAATCAGAAGAAATACCCTGGTATGACAAGATGGGATGTTCTGATGGAGCATATCAATCCGAACCTACGCCCGTTTGATGCCATCACCCTTGCCCGATATATCGGCGAGAAGGTTGAGACCTCTGTAAGGCGCAATTCTACGGTAAGAGTGGCTTATGAAGACTGGTGGCTGAGCAAGCCGGATGTACTGGAGCGCCTGGCGCCCAATAATTACAAGGTTACCGCTTACTACCTGCCGGATGAGGACGGAAAACCGCAGGATGTGTTCATCTTCCAGGGAGATAGATTTATCGACCAGGTAGAGCGGGTGGAAACCTACAACAGGGTGATGGCAGAACAGACCGAGGAGGACAAGAAGAAGTTCTATCACCAGCAGAAGAAGGTCAAGGAATTTATGAACTACACCAACAGGAACCTGGTTCCTAGGTTGGGAATACACAATAGCAAGGATTATGAAGAAGAACAACAGAAAGAGATTGAAGAACTTACCGCGAAGCCGACAGGGATGGATATTTATACATCCGATGTTCCCGATAGCGATTTCGGAGTACAGGCAGCTGGTAGAGTACTACAAGGTGCATCTTCAGTATCCGAAGAAGGCGAGGACGCATTGGCAATAGCGATGGCATTCGACCAGGCGTAAGAATCGACTTAGAATAAACTTATAACAATAAACGAATATGATTACAACAGAACAAAAGAAAAAGATTCTGGCTGCGATTGCACAGAACCGCGCCAATTATCCTTCGGATGCCAAGCACGCCACATCCCTCGGAATATCCACTTCGGTGTACAGTATGGTGAAGCAGGGTGTCTTGGATAAGGCTCTTTCTGATGCCAACTGGGTACGCATCGCCCGTCGCCTGGGTGTAAACCTCCGTCACGAGATAGAATGGAAGCCAGCCAATACCTTTACCTTCCTGTTTATCCAGAAGCAGCTGGAGCTTGCGCAGCTCTCCTCTCTGAGCATGATTCTCTGTGACGAGCCGAACATCGGCAAGACCTATTCTGCCAAGTATTACATCGGCTGCCACGAGAATGCCGTCTATATCGACTGTTCGCAGGTGAAGACCAAGCGCAGGCTGATCCGCAAGATAGCCACCGAGTTTGGTACTGACAACAAGGGAACATACAGCGATGTGTATGAAGACCTGGTATATTATCTCCGCACCCTGAACAGTCCGCTTATCATCCTCGACGAGGCAGGAGACTTGCAGTATGAAGCCTTCCTGGAGCTGAAGGCGCTGTGGAACGCAACGGAGCATTGCTGCGGATGGTATATGATGGGCGCCGACGGACTGAAGGAAAAGATAAACCGCAGCATCGACTGTAAGAAGGTGGGATATACCGAGATGCTGAGCCGCTACGGAGGCAGATTCTCCAAGGTAACTCCTGATGACGGCAAGGAGCGTGAGAAGTTCCTAATGAAGCAGGCTTCCATCGTTGCCAAGGTGAATGCTCCAGCCGATGCCGACATTCCTACCATCGTAAGAAAGACACAGGGCGGGCTGAGACGAGTATATACCGAGATAGAGAAGCTCAAGATAGCAGCAGAGAACGCTGCTGAAGCTTCCGGGGAGGTCAGCCATGGTTAAGCGGGCATACAGCCCCAGGGAGATACTGAAGATGACTTATAAGCCCATCCCCTGGGGTGGAGAGTGGGAACGGTGCTTCGGACAGCCGGATATGTATGACACCTGGTTTATATCAGGGCCGTCGGCTGGCGGCAAGAGTTCGTTCGTGATGCAGCTTACCAAGAAGCTCTGCGAATACGGCATAGTACTCTACTGCTCCTTCGAGGAGAAGGTAAGCATGAGTTTCAAGGAACGTATCCAGCGTTTTCACATGGAGGAAGAACAGGGCCGATTCAGAGTCTGCATCGATTCAGATCTGGAGAACCTGAAAAAGATGCTCAAGCAGCGCAAGGGTCCTAAGTTCATCATCGTGGATTCGTTCCAGTACTCACATTGGGAATATGCGCAGATGGAAGCCCTGGTAGAAGAGTTCCCGAAGAAGAGTTTCATCTTCATCTCTCAGGAGGTGAAGAGTCAGCCGCTGGGCAAGCCTGCCGTCAGACTGAAATACATGGCGGGCGTGAAAGTAAGAGTCGTCGGCTACGAGGCAGTCTGTCAGGGCCGATTCATTGGAGAAGCCGGAGCCACCTTCAAGGTATGGGAGGATGGACTTATCCAGGCTAGTAATAATCTGTAATTTGAAAGCTTATGAGTGAAGTGAATGATTATCTCGGGGATTACGAGAAAGGCGACATCATCTACCTGCTGCTGAGCAAGGAACAATGCAGCTCGGTACTGGATGACTGGATGGAATGCAACTACTCCTGCGATTTAATCGTGCGCAGATCAACGAAGACTCCCGGATGCTATGTCGTTACGACCAAGAGTCTGATGTGGGCAACGAGAATCATTAAATGGCATGGGTATCAAAATGTAACATATAAAAAGCCAAAGAAACATGGATGAGACAATAGAGGATATCATCGCCTACATCAAGAAAAAGACTAAGGATTTCAGTTATCCTGATCAGGCAATGATGTATGATGAGCTTGCTTCCAAGCTCTGCGATATGCATGCAGATGCACTGAAGAGTGATTATCTGGGCAGTGATGATTATCTGCTCGATAGTGTGTAGAAAGGTGCTTCTGCGACAGAATTATAAACCAATAAACAATTTATCGGAATATGAAAAAGATTATTTATTCGATTAAGAAATGGTGGAAAAAGACCACTGAGGAGTATCATCGCCAGCAGGTGCTGAAGCGTGAGAAGGAAGTAAGACGTGAGGCGATGCACCGATTACAGGTAAGGGAGTTTGAGAGCGGGCTATATCTCTGTCTGGATGATATCCCGATACTGAAGGAGATTGAGGTTGCTCAAGCGTTGCCTAATGCCCTGCATGAAGCGCGAGAGCATTATCAGGACTATAAGCTGAGCCTTGGTTTATGATCTATCGGCTACAGATTAACAAGGAGGGAAGTTTATGGCACGACCGATTGCAAACTACCATCGTTTCTATGCCTCATTTAATAAGTTGCCAAAGCACGGCGATGACGAAGGGGCTAAGGCGGCTATCGTGAGCCAATACACGAATGGGCGCACAACACATCTTCATGAGATGAGGGCGCATGAGTACAAGGAATGCTGTAAGGCATTGGAGAACATGCTTGGTTATGGGGACCAGCGCAAGCATTGGCGAAGCATCTGCCTGCACCTGATGCAGGAGCTCGGAATAGACACCAAGGACTGGAACCGCATTAACGAGTTCTGTCGTCATCCGAGGATTATGGGTAAGGATTTTGCCCTGATTACAGTGTCGGAACTGGAGCAGCTGAGCGTGAAGCTGAGAGCCATCAAGCGAAAGGGAGGACTGAAACAGCAGGAAGGTATTAATATTAATCATATAAATTTAATGTTTATTGAAAATGAAACAGAACAAACAGGAACAGGAGCAGGCGGCTACAAAGCAGGGCAGCTCCCCAGTTGACATCAGTCAGCTATCAGAAGAACAGAAGGCATCTCTTCTGGCCCAGTTGAATGCCGAGGCAAAGAACGAGCGCATCAATAAGCGTGATGCCTACGAGGGCTTGCGAGGCGAATTTATGCACAAGGTTGAAGGTATGCTCATCAACGTTACCGCAGACGTCAAGGGCTTCAAGGAGTGGCTGAGAGAAGAATCCTCTGCCTTTGTCAAGCTGATGAGAGAGTACGGCCAGGTGAAAACCGATGAGCAGAAGAACTACACGATCACTGATGGTGATTTCCGTTTGCAGATCAGCTGCAACAGCGTGAAGGGATTCGATGAGCGTGCCGACCTCGCAGCGGAGCGCCTGGTAGCTTTTCTGAAGGACTATATGAAGAAGAGCGAGAAGGGAACCGATGATCCGATGTATCAGCTGGCAATGACGCTGCTGGAACGCAACCAGGCAGGAGATCTCGATTACAAGAGTATCTCCAAGCTCTACGAGCTGGAGGATAAGTTCAATGATCCGGAGTACTCGGAAATCATGAAGCTCTTCCAAGAGAGCAATGTTGTGCAGAAGAATGCAACCAACTATTACTTCTGGAAGCGCGACAAGGAGACGGGAGTCTGGCGCCGCATAGAGCCAAGCTTCTGCCGCATCTAAAGTTAGATTATTTATTGTTATAATGTTTTAAGTTGAAAGAAAGGAACAGCCCTCGATGAGGAACGGAAAATGTAGAAACAACCGTGGATTGAGTTATCAGAAGCGGGTAACGGAGATTAACCGCATCTTTGATCGCTATGCCAAGCTGGGAGTCCCTAATAGGGAGATCTGGCGGCGTTACGTGTACCCGGTGTATGCCATCTCGGAGCGCCAGTTCTACAATATTCTGAATGCGAGCGCAGATCCTCGTAACGAGATTCCTCATCAAGAGGAGCTGTTCCTGAATTTCATAGATAACGACGGCTATGGCAACAGAGAAAGAACTGAGGACGGTAATAGGCCGCATTCTGAAGGATATTAGAATCGGTATCAGTGATGAGTTTGATCAGAACTTTGAAAGGCAGGCTTTCTTTACCAAAGCCTGGGCGAGAAGAAGAAGCCCGCTTCGCCCCGGAGGGCATATTCTCGTTGATACTGGAGCACTGAGAAAAAGCATCAGCAGTAGAAGTGATGAAAGCAGCATTACGTTCTATAGCGATCTTCCTTATGCTGCCATCCATAATGAAGGAGGGGAAATAAAGGTTACTGCCAGGATGAAAAGATACTTCTGGGCTAAATATAATGAAGCACAAGGCGGTTTTGGCAGGAAGGAAAACGGCGAGCTTCGCAACAACAAGAAGAACCGACAGCTCGGAACGGAAGCAGAGTTCTGGAAAGCGATGGCTCTGATGAAGGAAGGAAAGGTTATCAAGATTCCTAAACGTCAATTCCTGGGCATGAGCCCCGAGGTGGAGGAAGACGTGAGGCGCATTATAGAAGACAACCTTACTTCTTATTTTGAGAACGACTTCAAATTTAAATAAACAAGATATGGATCCAAGACAAGAATTATACGCTGCACTCGTGGAGCAGCTGAAAAATATTCCCGAGGTGAAACATGTGGATTTGTGGAACGAGAACGTAGTTTATGCAGATCAGGACGAGCCATGGCAGCGCCCGGCAGTATTCATAGAGTTGGGAGTGATAGACTGGACAACGATACAGGGCGCTCTCCGAGGTAACGGGGATATCAAACTGCATACGGTGATTGACTGGAGCGAAAATGCGCCTATAGAGGCTTGGCAGTTGACTGACAAAATCTGGCAGGCGCTGGAAGGTATTAGAAGCAAATCGTTTGATGGGTATTATCCTAGGCAGACTCTATCCAATGGGAGCCATGAAGAGTTGTACGAGAACATTGATGTTTTCAGGGTAAAGTATCTCAAGTCCTGGAGCACGGCGAGATAAATTTCTTTCAATTCATATATACTATTATATTAGGTTCTGTAAGTTATAGGGAATTATGTTGTTAATTTATTTTTTTATTATGTTTTTAGGCGCTTATATGCGAAGACGAGCGATCTAATATTAGAAATGTTTTTCATATTTAAAAGAAAATGGCGGTGTCGTGATGACACTCGCCATTTTGATTTTTTTTCTCATTTTCTTGCTTGTTTAAAATATTTGTTGTATCTTTGCATCCGGATAACCCTGGTGTTTCCTAATGGCCCATGTGAAGGACCGCAGGAAACGCTGGGGTTATTTCTTTTTGAATGCTATGTAGAGTGTTTCCCTACTATTTTTCCTTATTTCTGTTTTCAGCTTCCAGACTTCGCCGTCAATATGTATCTCGTACTCATTGTAACCAGTGGCGCCTCTTTTTCTCTTCTTCTCTACATTCTTGATGTCTTTTTCGGATGTCATATCCTTTACTTCTCCCAGTGGGCTGAAACGTATGAAAGAGAGTTGGTCCAGATGGCTAGCTATCCACTTGAAGGCGTTGATTTCTTCTATCGTACGGGCATGCTTGAGACCAAGTTCTAGAGAGTCTCTGGTCTGAAAATACTTTCCTGTTTGTAAAGACTTGGAAGACTTCGTGAAGTTGGTGGATTCTTTTATGTAACCTTTCTTTTCTGTACAGAGACGTGATGCCTCAGTGTTCATAGCGCATTTGTGCAGCCTTCTGCATGCTTCGCACAGCTGGTTGTCTGGAAGTGCCAGACTGACGTTCTTGCCTTTTGCTACATCGCAGCTATTACACTTCTTGATGGTGTAAGGATTGTAGTCAGGAACCGCCTTGCCCTGCTTTCCGCTATTGAACCGGAAAATATTAAAGCGCTCTCCGTCTAAGGCTTCTTTTCCTCTGTCCATCGCTTCACCATGAGGCGTGGCATCATACTTCCATTTGAGAACCTGGACCACCGTACAGCGGCAGTTCCATCCATTTGGAGGGTAGTAGCTCTCCCAGAAAGGGTCACTCATCGGTAGTGTTACTCTATCGAGAGCAGCATGCTCCGGTCGTACCTTGTCATCATGGGCTGTTCTGTACTGGAGATAGTATTCGTCACCATCCTCGGCAAAGCGTTCCCATTTGGCAGCCATGGTAGCAGAAGACTGCACGAAGCCGTATTCTGCCCGAAGATAGTTCCTGTTGTAAGTCTCGTTAATCTTTCGTACATCATTCAAAAAGCGTTCGAACGGTTTTCTATCTCCATTCTCATCAAGCAAGCTAGGGAATGCCTCGTTAAGCTCGTGGAAGGTTTTCATGCCGGAGAAGATATAGTTGGAGCGGGTTAACCGCTCTCGCATCTTTTCGGTCATTTTCACCTTCTCGAAACTGGAGTCCAGGATATCGGTATGTTCCTGGATAAAATCCATGGCCTCGTTGCTTGACAGAATATTGATATCCAAGTGTGCGCCGTGCTGGCGGAAGAGAGCTTTCATCAGCTTGTCGAAACGGGAGGATATTTCCTGATATCTCAGTTTTTTCTCGTCGGCTGATGTGAGTTGAATATTCATTTTGCCAATGATGGATTCGTATCGGCTGTGCAGCCCCTTGTAGTCATCGGGGCTTAGTCGAAAAAAGGTCTGGAGAGTTGCAGTCCAGGCTGCTGTATGCGTTCTCCCACAGGCATGTTGTATTTGTCTGCGAAATACTTTGGATCCACTTCGTAACGGTCAGAGATCATTTTCTCGTATTCCATCTGCTGTTCCGGTGTATAATCAACGCTTTCATCCCATGAAAAATGATAGCCTTTAAGCGGATATCCGTGACGGATCATGCGGGGTATGAGCTGATTATTGATAATGCTTGCCAGCATCTTCGCATCGCTCTCGACCAGGTTTTCAAACACTTTGAGGTGAGTCTGACTCTGGGATAAGGAGCTGCCATCCTCGATAGTCATAGTTTGCCCAATGATAAGCTTGGAGATTTCGCTGTTGGAACGGTCCACACGCTTGTCATAGACGTTGAACGCATCGCTCTTGGTGCTTTCGATGATTTGAATATCCGTTCCTTCGGGGAATAATGCCCATGGAGCGATATCCATGCCCTTGAGCATTTCTTCGATGCGCTGCTGGTCTGCCTTATCTCTGGAAGCAGTCTTGGCTACTCGCATAGGCATTCCGAAAACCTCGCTGAAGACATCCCATGCTGCGAGAACGTTCTTTTTCGGGATGGCGTGGAGTGCAGCCTTGAGATAGAGACCGAGGTCGTCGGGCTTTCCTGCCTCGATAAGGTTGTTGTACCATTCCGGCTCCCTATAGTCTATTCCCGTAGTCCAATCCTGTCCGAGGTCTGTAACTACACGATGATGTTCCGGAATTACGAATTTACGGTCGATAAGCTTTACTTCCGAGTAGCAGGGACATCCGTCTCCATCCTTCCTGATATCTCCCAGTTCTATCAGGGAATGCCCGTAATAGATAGAATCAAGAATGAGGCGACAGAGTTCGTAGAACCATTCCTGGTCGAAATAATGCTTGAGCTCATCGTAAGGCTTGCCGCTTTTATCTTCGATATTGAAAGACTTGGAAAGGACGAATCCTGTGCGCTGGCCAATACATCCGGTAATGTGGGCATCCGTAGCGGTATCTCTGTAGATGTCATAGAGCATCTGTCTGTTAGGACTTTCTACGCTGATAGCCTGCTGCCAAGCTTTGCGCCATTTCTGGATATCACTCTTGGTAAGAGCTTCGGTAGTGCGCTGAAGCTTGGATATGATATGTTGGGCATTTCTTCGGATTGCCTTGTCGGCAAGGATGATGTCGCCGAACTTGGTATGCAGCAGTTGTGGTTCGCCCTTGATGGCGCGCCGGATGTCGTAGATGCCCTGTAATGTCTTGTCAAATAGATTCATCTTGCTTGATTTTTTTTAGAATATTAAACTTGAATGCGGATTACCAGGAGTGACGGTTTGGTCCGTTTCCCCACTTAACGCCATTAGTGTTAGCCTCACCTGTAGCCTCGTCTGTGGCTACAGGCAGGTCCGGAACTATTTTTCCAGCAGCTACACCTTCGAGCCATTTGATAGCACGCTCGTAGCGCTCCTTGCGCACATCACTGCCCAATCTCTGCGGTTGGGCTGCAATCATATTATAGAGAGCGATATCCGCCGCGTACATTACTATCTGTCGGTTGCGGTCGTTTCCTTCTGCAGAGAATATCTTGCTGCAGTCATATTTAGGACGGAGATAGCCAGCTATCTCTTCCATCGCTTCCTGAATGGCATTGTCGGCGTTAGCGTCGTCTGCCTGGGTGATGACCTTGAGTGCGGCTTCAGAAGCCACCACCTTAAAATCTTCTTGAGTAATAAACATATAAACTACTTTTTAATTACCAACCATTTTTCGGAGGTCTCCGCTTGCCTATGCGCGGCTCGAAAGCATCGATGCGGCCTTGACGCTGTAGGATGAAGATGGCTCCCTCGTCAGCATCCGGAGCATCATCGTGTGCCCTGCTTCCATGTTCCAGAGCCAGCGTCTGCTCGATTCCCACCTGCATATCCTCTGAGTCTTTAAGGTTCTCGTTGTAGAACACCAAGCCTCGTTCCCATAAAGGGGCGACACTCTCGATACGCTGCAGCTTATCGGGCTTTTTCCGGTTGTCAGCAGATATCGGAAGCTGATAACCCCGAAGCTCTCCCTCTTTGTAGAATTCGTCGAGAGCAGTATCCTGCATCAGGTTTGCTTCCATATAAAACTGGATACTGGCTCCCTGCTCAATGGCCCTTTCATAGAGGTTGTATTGCCACCTTACCATCTCTCCGGTGGTAGCCTGGCGCACGAAACAGTCTATCAGATGAAGTTCGCTACCCAGCTTACCCCAGAGCCTGCACGCCTTGTAGTCGTTGGCTGTCGTGGATTTCCAGGATGGGTCCGTATAGCAGACCAGGGCATCATACCTGGTGAGCTTAGGCATACGCTTGTACTTGATCCATTCATGACGGAAGATAGAACCGTCGATAATGGGGTTGTGCATCATCTCCTTATTCCAATCCCTGTAACCAACGAATTCCCGGTAAGTATCTACCTCCTCCCGTGTCCATTTCTCCTTCCATACCGGATCACCGTTCTTATCTACGGCATACACCTTACTCAAGAAAACACCTTTAGTATTGGCGATGTTATAGAGTACGGAGTTCTTGGAAATCAGGTTGCCGACCATGATGAAACGGCCGCGGCCTACATCGAGAGAACCGAAGAGAGCAGACTTTACCCAGGATGTAAGTTCACGAACTCGTTTTTCGTTCTTGCAGAGTTCATCGTCGTCAAGGTCATCGATGACGATGTAATCAGGGCGGGCTTCCCTATCACGGAGACCTCGGGGACTCTGACCGCGACCGCATGCCAGGAACTTGACGCCGCAGTTCGCCTTGAATTCTCCGTCGGTCCAGTCTCCTCCGGCAGGCTTCTGTTCTCCGAAGTCACGCTTGAGGCGGTCGTTGTACTCCAATTCTGCCTGGATGTCACCAAGGAGGCGGCAGGCGGCATCTTCACTCTTGCCGACTACCACCATGAAGTTTATCAGGCGTAGCGGCTGGAACATGAGCCACAAGGGGGTGAATACATCCATGTGGGTACTCTTGGCATGACCGCGCGGCCACATGAATACAGCCTTCAGGTTAGCGGTGCGTTTGACCTTGCTTGCCGCCTGGTTGTGGAATGGCGCATTGTGGATGGTACGGATCACCTTTCCGGTAGTCTTGTCCTTGAGTTGCAGGAAGTGAGGAAAGTAATACTCGCAGAAAGCAGCATAGTTCTGCTGTAGCCTGTGAATGCGAGCTTCCTTCTCGCTCTTGCCTTCTGGAGCCATGAGCGATGTATCTGTGAGCGCTGCTATCTGCTTGCAGTGCTCCTTCCATTCCTCTATGGCCTTTTTCTTTTCTGCTAGTGTTGCCATTATGTATATGTATTAAAGATCGCAGGAAAAACCGTTCTGCATCTTGTCGGAGATGAAGAGATCCTGGTAATAATTAAATGTCTTGAGGAGTTCCGGTGTGATATTCGGGTCGTTCTGTGCCCGGAACTGCATCCATTTGCTGAATGCCATGAATACCTCGATGGCATCTACTACGTTAGCCTTCTTGTCAAGCTTCTCTATGACAGCCGACATTTTAGCAAGCTTGTCACCCAGTCCGGCAATCTTCGCAGCGTCACCGGAAGCATTGACATCGGTAATGAGGGTGTCGATGCTATGGAGCAGCTTGTTTACCAGCTCCGGGCGGGTCACGCTTGTGGCAGCCCGCTGCTCCTTCCATCCTTCCTGGTTGGCCCATTTAGAGAGAGTCTGACGGGAGATGTCTATCTGGTCTGCTATCTCGTTCTGATCCTTGCCTGCCATATATAATGTTCTGGCGAGCTTTTTCTTCTTTTCTAATTCTGCTTTTGTCATGTTATAACTGTGTTTTAATGTGAATAAAATGGCGGGCTATATTGAAACCCACTGCAAAATTGGCATTTTTTAGGGAGTCTGCCAAAAAAGTATGAAATGATTGCATACCTTTATGAAGCGATTGCAGCGTTTTTTGGAGGGTTCGTGGAAAGTTCGTAATATTGCAGTCGAAATTCAAAAACGAATCGCAAATGGGAAAGAAAGTTAGAATTAGCGATGAGAGCGTGAACTGCTATGGTACGCGCATCATTACATCAGGTATTGACCTGACACAGTACGAGCGCAATCCTGTATTGCTGTATATGCATGACCGCAGTCAAGGTGTAGTCGGGTTGGTGAAGAACCTGAAGGTGGAAAACGGAGAGCTGACTGGAGAAATCGAGTTTGACGGAGCCACTGAGCTGAGCCAGCGACTGAAGAAACAGTATGAGTTCGGGTCGATGCGCATGGTAAGCGCCAACTTGCAGATCCTGGAGACTTCCGATGATAAGAGTCTTGTGCTGGAAGGACAGACTGCGCAGACAATTACCAAGAGCCGCCTCTTCGAGGTGAGTGCCGTTGATATCGGTGGCAATGATAACGCCATCGTGTTATACTCTCCGGATGGAGAACAGTTGCCGTTGATGAAAGGCGAAGAGAACGGAAGTGCTTTCCTGCCTTTGTTAAATAGTAATATTAATCCTCTTAAAAAAGAAGTAGAAATGGAATTGAAAACTTTAGCCCTTCAGCTGGGGCTTAGCGAAACAGCTGACGAAGCTACCGTCTTGCAGAAGCTTGGCGAGTTGAAGTTGAAGGCCGAGGGTGCAACAGCACTCCAGAAGCAGGTTGATGAGTTGAAGACGGCGCAGGAGGCGCTTACTCTTGCTGGTATTACTGCCGCTGTGGATCAGGCTGTAAGCGAGAAACGTATCGATGCTGGTATGAAGGATCATTTTGTCGAGCTCGGCAAAAAGATAGGTATCGACTCTTTGAAGTTGACCTTGTCGGCTATGCAGCCACAAGGTAAGCTCTCCGTGCAGTTGCACCGTACCAGTACAGGTCAGATTGTGGCAGAGGAAACAGACTTCTCCAAGTACGAGAAGCTGAGTGCCGTTCCATCCGGCAAAATGATGGATCTGCACGACAATCATCCTGATGAGTTCGTTCGCCTTTACAAGGCTGAGTACGGATTTGAACCAGCTTAATTTCAAGGTAACATAAAAATATTTTATAATTATGAATAAGTTGATTAAAGTGTTTTCCGCATTGTTGTTCAATGCAATTATGGGTGCTCTTATTGCACTCTTGTTGGGATATAATCCATTCTGGGGTGCAGCTGTTGCCTCCCTTGTTGCTATCGCAGCAGGAACGTTTATGCCAAAGGGTTCTGCTTACGCAGGCGTTCTTAAAGAAGTATGGACTGGAGAGCTTATCAGGGCTCTGCGTGCCTACCTGGATGCTTCTTGGCTTGTAGGCGTGCCAGACCAGAGTTCTGTCGTGGATAATGATGTAATTCATATGGTGGATGTCGGTGCGGACCCTCAGGTGCTGGTTAATAACAAGACATATCCTATCGAAGTCCAGGAACTCGAGGATGGAGACAAGACCTTCTCTCTCGATAAATTCCAGACAAAGGTTGTTCCTGTTACCGACGACGAATTGTATGCACTGAGTTACCCCAAGATGGCTCGTGTCAAGGAGAGTTGCGCCAACGCAATCAATGACACCAAGTATGCCAAGGCTGCCCATGCGCTCTGTGCCAATGAGGACACCGCCAAGACTCCTGTATTGGTAACGTCTGGCGCCGTGGATCCTGTGACCAAGCGAGTTAAGCTCTGTATGAACGATCTGGTGAGTCTGAAGCGAAAGCTTGATGAACTGGGTGTTCCTCCAACCAACCGCCGACTTGTGCTCTGTACTGATCACGTGAACGACCTGCTCGAGACGGAGCAGACTTTCAAGGAGCAGTACAACGTTGACCGCAATGACGGCAAGGTCGGTAAGTTGTACGGTTTCGATATCTACGAGTTCGGCGCCAACCCTACCTATAGCACCACAGGCAAGAAAAATGCGCTGGGTGCAGTGCCTAAGGCTGGCGAGTTCCAATGCTCATTCGCATTCTACGTGCCTCGTGTGTTCAAGGCTACAGGTAGCACCAAGATGTATTATAGCGCCGCAGAGAACGATCCACAGCAGCAGCGCAATCTCATCTCATACCGTCATTATTTCATCTGTCTGCCTATGAAGGAAGACGCTGGCGGCGTAATCCGTTCAGGCTATAACGCAGGTTAACCGATGGCAAAAATGAAATATCTGGTAATCCACTGTACTGCCACGCCGGAAGGTCGGGAGGTGACAGCCGCCGACATCCGGCACTGGCACTGCGACCCTCCAGCCAAGGGCGGCAGAGGATGGAAGCAGGTGGGCTATACTGATCTTGTGCATCTGGATGGCAGCATAGAACGCCTGGTAGATAATAACGAGGATGCTGAGGTGGATCCATGGGAGATTACCAATGGTGCTGCTGGCTATAATGCCGTGAGCCGGCATATTGTCTATGCAGGAGGTGTGAGTAAGCACGACGGTAAGCCGCTAGATACTCGCACCCTAGAGCAAAAGAAGGCTCTTGCCGATTATGTGAGAAACTTCCATAGCCGCTTCCCTCAGATCCGTATTGTTGGACATAACGAGTTGAATTCAAAGAAAGCCTGCCCGTCTTTTGATGTCCAGGAATGGCTTCGCTCGTTAGGTATCAGGCAAGCGTAGATTTTTTCAGTAATAGTTGATAGTTTATTAGGTTAAGAAAGGTTTGAAAGGCGATGACAGACATCATACTAAACATACTGCAGTGGGCTATCCTACCGGGCGGCATTGGTACTGCCATCGCCTGGATAGCCAATCGAAAGGTGAAGGAGGCTGAGCAGGCGAAGCGTATACATGACACCTTCAAGGAGATGTATGGCGACGTGAGCAAGGAACTCTTGGCAAAACAAAAAGAACTGAATGATGCAGCAGAAGATAATGCAAAGGCTATCGAGGAACTCAACAAGGAGAACGCCCGCACCCGCTATGCACTTAATAGGCTCACGCGGGCTATTGAGGCTATTCAGCTTTGTCCTCATCGTGCTAGCTGCCCTGTCAGTGGTGAGCTGCGCCACGACGAAGACGACCAGGAAGGAACAGAACCTGGTGCAAAGCGTACAAAGCGCCGACAGTGCAAGCCAAAGTCTGAGTCAGATGGTAAGCCAGGTGAAGACAATGGCGATGTGGTCCCAGCCGATAGCGAGCGACACGGTTCGGTTGAGCATTCCGATGAATAATCTTCTCTCTCTGCCGCAGGGCGCAAGCTATAATGGTAAGCATGGCCGTGCTAACGTGAAGGCGTACGTACAGCCGAATGACGGTGGCGAAATGCCAACAATCATCGTAGAGGCATCGTGTGACAGCTTGCAGCAGCTGTGCCTTCGGTATGAGAGTGAGCGAGACTCCTTACGAAACCAGGTAAGTCTGCTTAGCAGACAGATGGAAATGTCGTACAGCAATAATAATAGAACGGAGCAGAAAAAGCCTCCTAACGGCGTTTGCCTGGATTTGTTTTTTATTATCGCAGGTATTATGACCTGCTTGTTTTTAATGTATTTAATCAGAAAAAAATATGGGTAACGTATTAGACGGAACAGATCTTATTCTTTCAGTTGAGGGTAAGGCATTGGGTTACAGTACCGGGTGTAAGATTACAACCAGTACGGAGACTGGCGAGCGTGTAACAAAGGAAGCTTCCGCAGGCAAGTGGAAGGAGAAGTATGTAAAGAGCTTCTCTGAGAGTATCAGCGCTGATGGTGTCGTGCTGACGGGTAGTAATGCAGAAATGCCTACCTATGATCAGCTGAAGGATCTCCAGCTGGCAGGAACTCCTGTCGAGGGAACCTATTCTGTTCGAGAAGGTGATGGCCGTGAAGGCAAGACTGCCGGACAGTACAAGGGTAAATACATCATTACCTCGCTCGATCTCGATGCGCAGGCTGGTGAGGATGCGAAGTACAGTGTACAGCTTGAGAATTGTGGTAAGGTTGAAAAAATCGGCGCAGGCTTGCAGGGGACAGCAACCGAATGACTGAATACCGATGATGCCGGGAATGACGAATCCCCGGTTTCGGCCGTAAGTGAAACGTCTTTAGAATCTGAAACGGATGAATAAAATCATGATTAAAGTTGGTGACATGGAGTTTCCTTGTCGCCTCACTATGGGAGCGATGCTCCAGTTCAAACGCACTGTCGGTAAGGATGTCAGTCAGATGAACTGGGAGGATATGGAAGAACTGTTAATGCTCATGTGGTGCTGCGTGTCGAGCGCCTGCCGAGCCGATAACATTGAATTCTCCATTGACTTCACGATGTTCTGCGACTTAGTGTCTCCGGCAGATATGGCTAAGTGGAATTCCGCAATAGCTGAAGCGAATGAAAAAAAAAGCGAGAAGGAACAGTAAATTCCGAATCGGGCAATGATGATCCGGTGGATGTGGAACATCTTCTGGGTATAGCTATGGGGTGTATGGGGATGAGCATGGATGACTTTTGCCGATGCACCCCATCTGAATACTATGCAGCGTATGAAGCTTGGCATGATGCTGTAGATGCTGCGGAACGTGGCAAGTGGGAACGGGTAAGAATGCAATGCCTGTGCATCCTGCAACCCTACTCGAAGGATAAGCTCAAGGCTAGAGATATTATGCAGTTTGCCTGGGATAAGGAAGTGCAGACTGAGATTCCAGAAGTGAAAGAGAAGCTCAGTCGTGAGGAAATCATGGAAAGATACAGGATGGCAGCGGAGAGGGCTGGATTACATTAGCTTAGATATTGTCGTCTTTTATTGTCATGAATCCCCAAAGTAGAAGAGATACGAAAAAGACAGCGAGACACCAAACCATGGCTTCTGCTAACCATGAAGGCGAACCATGTCTCATGGCTAAGTCGCAAAAATACATACCGAACAGAAAGCTCAGTACGGAAATCAAACCAATAGCGGTTCTTGTTGTGTTGGGTTTTACTTCGTATTTCATAATTTTCGTTTTATTTTAAACACGCTGCAAATATAATAAAAAAGACGCAATAATCCAAATTAAATATCGCAAAAATGGCTAATGAGGTAAAATTTAACATTCGGCTCAATATAGACGGTAAAGATAGAGTGGTTGTTGCCACAACTGCTGTAGATAACCTGAGACACGTGGTGAACAGTGTTAATGAAGCCACAGAAGATTTGAAGGGTAAACTTATTAATACCAATCAGATTACGGAGGCGTGGAGAAATGTTACTGATGCCTTCCAGCAGATGGTGGGTGACCTTAATCAGGTTACAGCGGAAAGCCGGACTTTTGGAGCGGCCATGGCTGCGGCTAATACCATGGCTGGTAAGAGCGGAAAGGAATTTGCGGCAATGAAGCAACAGGTAGCAGGACTTGCCGAGGAAATACCGATTGCGCGTGATGAACTTGCAGGCGGTCTTTATCAGGTTATCTCGAATGGAGTTCCGGAAGACAACTGGATTGATTATCTCCGTTCTTCGGCAAAAGCCTCTGTGGGAGGTATTGCCAATCTAGGAGAAGTGGTAAAGGTTACTTCTACCATTATCAAGAATTATGGACTAGAATGGAGTAATGCTGGAGAGATACAGGACAAGATACAGTTAACCGCAAAGAACGGTGTTACCTCGTTCGAACAGATGGCGCAAGCCTTGCCGCGTGTTACGGCTCAAGCTTCGACCTTAGGAGTGTCGATAGATGAGCTGATGGCTTCATTCGCTACTCTTACAGGCGTAAGTGGAAATACCGCAGAGGTTAGTACTCAGCTTGCAGCTATTTTTACGGCTCTTATAAAACCTTCGAGCGAAGCTACCGAAATGGCCCAGCAGATGGGTATTCAGTTTGATGCAGCGGCTATTAAGGCGGCTGGTGGAATGCAACAATTCCTTGAGTCTCTTAGTGCAGACGTAAAGCGATTCTCTGCATCGAGCGGTATGTTGGAACAGGAAATCTACGGAAAACTTTTCGGTAGTGCAGAAAGCCTTCGTGCTATCACTCCTTTGGTAGGTAATCTGGCAGATAAATTCAGGAGTAATGCTGCTGAAATGCAAAACAGCGCAGGAACGGTTAGCAAGTCCTTTGATATCATGGGTAGTACAGGAAGCGCTAAGATTCAACTTCTGAACAATAAACTTGGTGAATTCACAGACGTAATACAGGGAAGTATTGGTAATACTCTGCCGTACGCAAATTTTGCGTCTCAGCTGATTATTACTACCAATGCAGCTTGGACTCTGACTAGAACTATTACTAATCTTGGAGTTACGTCTAAGGTTACTTCTGCGATTGTAGCTATGTTTAGTCCTATCTGTAAGGTGGCGTCTGCTGCTTTTACAGGTGCAGCTGTAAGCGCTGAAACCTTAAGACTAGCAATTAGAAGCTTATATATAACAGCTGGTGTTGGAATAGCTATTGCTGCTCTTACAGAAGTGATTAATCATCTGTCTGCTAGCAATGACCAGGCAGCAAGTAGTGTGGATAACCTATCGCAAGCAGAAGAGAAGGCTAAGCAGGCGCACGAGCAAACTGCTCAGCAGATATCATCCGTACGTAGTGAAATGTCGCTGAATATCGCCAAGCTCAAAGATTTCAAGGGTAGTAAGGAACAGGAGAAGACTCTGGTGCAGCAGATGAATAGCAAGTATGGGGAGGCCATGGGCTATTATTCGACCGTATCACAATGGTATCAGGCTCTTACCGCAAATTCTGAGGCGTACTGTAACCAGATGATCAATGAGATTAGATTGAGGGAACTTGCTAACCAGGCAGCAGACCTGATCAAGCAGCAGCACGATATTAAATATGATGAAAACGGGAAGCTGAAGAAATATAGCAAGAAAAATAAAACTAAAACCAAGACAGTAGGTCAGATAGATGCTGGTGACGGCAAGATTATTCCTATTAAGCAAAGGGTTGAAATCGAGGGTACTAGCCAGCTTGATGATGCTAACAGAAAGATGACTTCGCTTTACCGTCGGCAGCAGAATGTGAAAAAGCAAATGGAGTCCATCGTCAAGAATGGACAGAAAATAAGCTTCAAGCATACTGCCGGGTATAGTTCGACTCCTCCACCATCATCTTCCGGCAATACAACAAAAGACGGTGCGGTAACTGATACAAAGCCGGATGTGAAGGAGAAAGCTCTAAAAGGCAGTATTGATTTCTATGAGGAAGAAATAAGGGATTTGCAAAAGAAAATCAATGCTTCGGCTGATGAAGCTGCCGTCAAGGGCCTCCAGCAGATTCTGGAAGGAAAGCAGCGAGAGTTAGGAATGCTGAAGGCAAGATTAGGTATCGAAAGCGTTCCTGATATAGAGATCAAGAAAAAGGCTAAAGATATATTGTCGGATATTGATGAACAGATCGATCGCCTGAGGCTAAATCCTATTGAAATTAAAGTCGAAGGTCTTGAAGATCTGGAGAAACTGCAATCTCTCGGTAATATCAATCTCTCGAGTTTTCAGAACGTCCAGCAGCAGCTGCATACCATTAATGGGATTTCTAATTCTACAGCTAAAGGACTTGCAGTAGCCGGAGAGAGCTGTGCAGCGCTTGGAAGCGCCATGCAGCAACTTGGTTCCGACAGTGCGGCAGCCAAGGCTGGTATGATGATGGCCGCTGTAGGTCAGATTGTTCTTTCCTTCGCACAAGCGATGACCTCTACCAAGACCTGGATAGACTGGCTTGCCTTCGGTATTACAGGTGCAGCACAGTTGGCCAGCATTATTGGTATGATAAGCAAGTTTGCTACAGGTGGTATTGTTGGAGGTAATCAGAAAAGCGGTGATAATGTCCTGGTTCGTGTTAATTCGGGAGAGATGATCCTGAATGCAGCGCAGCAGGCTAGGCTTTTTGCAATCGCCAATGGCGCATCCCTCTACGGAGCTGCTGCGCAGGTTGGTTCTGGAATCTCTGATGGATTTGCTACAGGAGTAAAGGCTTCTACAAGTCGCTTGCAGGGTATCCTTGTCGAGAACGACCAGACACCGATAGATATCAACCTGCGCCTGCGGGGAAGAGATATTGTAGGCTCTGTAGCGAATGAAACCAGAAGCAATCGCAAGCGGAGTAATATCCGTATCAGATAATAGTATTATAACATCATTATAAAAGCATTAGTAGGCTATGTATATATACGGTCATTATTATAATAGGAAAGAAGAGAAAATCTCCGTCTATATCCTTATTCGAGGTGATCGATCCGAGGAAGTGGAGATAGGTGGCGATGGTAGCGGAGTCACCTTCTCTGATGACCCGGTGGAAATCACCTCGCAGGTGAATGATACGTTCGATCATATTCTCTGCTCGCAGGCTTCTATCCGCTTGCTCTGCGAGAACTATGTGAAGGAATTCTTCTCGGGGTCCTGTAGGGATGCAGTGGTGAATATCTACCGGGAAACAGAATGTCTCTTTGCCGGATATATCGAGCCTCAGACTTTCTCGCAGGGATATAATGAGTACGAGGATGAAGTAGAACTGACTTGTGTGGATGCACTCTCAGCCCTTCAATATTCAAAATACAAGAATGTCGGTTCGGCTTTAGTACTATATAATAAGGTAAAGGCAGAGGCGCAGCAGTGTACCTTCCATGATATCGTGATGGATATACTGAATGGTGTGATGGATGGTATTGATATTCTCGGCGGTCATGATAAGCCATTATACTATGATGGCAGCAAATATGTGGCCGCGGAAAAGGATAAGCAGTATTCCGTACTACAGGATATCAGTATCTCGGAACTTCTCTTTCTGGGTGATGATGAGGATGATGTCTGGACTCAGGAGGATGTGTTGACTGAAATTCTGAGATATCTCAATCTTCATATAAGACAGGCTGGCTTGAGTCTCTATCTGTTCTCATGGGAAACGATCAGGAGTGGAAAATCTCACCCCTGGCATAACCTCAAGGGTGATGATGATTTAACGATTGTTCCCCAGACGGTAGATATTACTACGTCTATCGTAGCAGACTGCGACACACAGATCAGTGTTTCGGAGACGTATAATCAGCTCAAGCTGACGGCTAATGTGAAGGAGATGGAGAATATCGTCAAGAGTCCACTCGATAGCGATGCATTGCGTAATGCCTTTCTCGGTATGCAGAAATATATGACAGAGTATGCATCGGATGGAGAAGGAAAAAGGGCGTACAAAGGATTTGCTGAGCTAGTGGGGAACGGTGGTACTGACTATGATGAGGGTTCGGTAGTTGACTGGTATGTACAGGTAAGGAAATGTCAGGATTGGCGCTTTTATGGCGCCAAGAAAAAGGATCTCGTGAAGGACTTGTGTCAGGGAAACAATCAGCAGGATGCCGTAAACTATCTGGGAACCGTACCAGGGGCCTCGATGCTGGTGTCTGTAGGAAGCGTCAAGAAGACGAACGGCGGACAGGATAATTCGCTCGTATCGAAAATATCCATGACCGATTATCTGGTAATCAGCGTAAACGGTAATGGCAAGGACGGGGAAAGTGAATTCTATCCTAATGACTCGGATCTCCAGAAAGCAATACCATGCGCAGAATATATAGGCAATGAAGTTGGTGGCGTATTCTCGCCTAGCGATGAAAACACGACTAATTATATCGTAATCTCCGGGAAAATGGTGATGAACCCTCTGATGAGGATGACGGCTAATTATCATGATCTGAGAAATAAAACCTGGTTGAGTTTACCGTTCAGTGGGCAGGATGGAATCTACGTCTGGCATCAGACTGTGCCAAGTCGCAATAACGGAGATGGTCGTTATTATACACGCAGATATTGGAAAACGGAGAACTGGAGAAACGAGGTGGTGTCAGATGATGCTATGGATAAGAAGAATGATGGCGGATTTATGCCTTTTACTGGTGAAGGTCCGCAGGAGTTTGAGTTTAAGTATAGCGCATTCGGAGATAGTACCGATAAATTATCGAAGGTCGGCATAATACAGTGTATGCTGATAATAGGTGATAAATGCGTAGTTGAAAAACGCCCTGGGCAGTTCCTCGGAAGCGATAAGGTGGCGGGAACGGGTAATGGCCAGCTATCGGATTATGTTTGGATGAAATATAAGGCCAGAGAGGAATGCTCATCTGATGATGAATATTACCAGCAGAGTTTCTCGGTGGGATTCGACCCTAAGATTGGGGACAAAATCATCGGTACAGAGTTTTCCATACAGAATAATCTGAGCTATACTGATAATGTGGATGCAGATGGAACTGCCATTCCGGTCCGCATGAGCGACAAGGTGCATGGTGCTGTGAAGTTTATCATCCTCGGGCCAGTCAACAGCGTGTGGGAAGAAATCATCCGACGACATCCTACCGCCTTCCGACATACCAAGTGGTCGAGCAATACGAAACCGATTCTTTCCCATGTGAGTGATATTCTGTTGGAAGAGTTCGAGGTGAAGGTTGTAAGCGATCATGGTAAGGTTGGCAGTGATGGTGCTGAGAACGACCTGGTATATCTGAGCGACACGAAAGAAGATTTCGTGAATGTCAAAGATGATCTTGAGATGAAAATCACTACAGCTCTGACATCTGAGGAATGCAAAGCGCTCGGTGTAAAGAATGGCATTAGTCTTTCTGCGCCGCTGAATGTTGACACAGAACTGAGTTTGCTAGGTGTTTACAATACTAGCAATGGCGAATTGGCAAAGCCGGAGCAGCATTATGTCAATGACTACTGGCAGGAATGGCATGAGCCAAGAGTTGTCATGGAACAGAATCTGATGGATGAGCACGGTAATGTTTCTCTATTCGATTTGTATCGGCATCCTGCAATCGGCAAGACCTTTCATGTGCAAGGCATCAGTTATAATCTTACCAGCGGTACTGCTCAGATGACGATTAAAGAGATATTCTAATTATATTCTAACAATATTATAAAGTCGTATGATAGAAACAAAAATCATAGTTAAACCCAAAGGGAATTCCGGAACTGGCAATAGTTCCGGAGCGTCTGACTATGGAGGTGAGTATGTGTCTGAAGCTGATTATGCTGCTAGAGCCGGTAAGGCTAAGAAGGCGGAGTCTGCGGATCTGGCAATGCGCGCCAATACGGCTAATACAGCTGATCGTGCAAAGTATGCTGACAAGGCGGGAGAACTTGACGAAGAAGCAGAGGTTTTGCAGAGGTACATCCGCAAGGATATTGATGATATAGCTCAAGGAACCGTGACCTGGGAGAAAGTGCAGAAACTACTTGGTGGTTTGCTGGTAGGAGAAGATTTTTCCTTTGATGCGGATGGCAATATCATCGCTCATTCTATCGCTTCCGAGAATGCGAATGAAGCAGAGCGCAAGGGCTTTTCTATCATACAGACCGACCCGAAGACGGGAAAGTATAAGCTGAACATTGATGAGCTGCTGGCTTTCTCCAAGGCAAAGGTGGGCGACAAATTCGTATTTGATGCTGCGAATGATTTCCGCTTTGATGCAGAGGGCAACATCATCGCTCATTCCATAGCATCGGAAAATGCGAATACCGATGAGGGAAAGGGATTCATCATTGCCAGGATAGATGAGAGGGGCAAATACAAGCTGTGTGTGGACGAATTGCTGGCATGGGGACTCGCCACCATGAAGCAATTGCACGTTAAAGGAGATTCTACCTTTGACGGCAACCTCTTCAGTAAGGAGTTTATGTCGGGATTCCTCGGAGGAAAGGGATGGGGCATCTACAACAAGCCTATCACCAACGCAGCAGGGATGCAGGAGAATAAGTGGACAGGAGAGTTAGATAACGTCATTGTGCGAGGATCGCTCCGAGTTTACGAAATGATAATCTCCCAGCTCTTGGGCGAGAACGACAACCGCATCTTCACTGGCATGATGGAGGTAGACCACTACGACGCAGAGACAGGCACCGTCTATCTCGACACGCAGAACGGAAAGCTCTACAACCCATTCCGCAAGGATGACATCATCATGGTGCAGCAATACAACGGAATGCCCGACAGCAGCAACGATTACTACGTGACCAAGAGCTACGAGTTGGTAATCACAGAGGCTGGATGCGGAAGCACAGCCGATGGGGAGAACCGCTTGGACTGGGTGCGATTTAAGAACTTCACCAGCAGCGTGGCAGAGGCAACACCAGCCAACTTCATCAAGAAGAATGACACCTTCGTAAGAGTTGACAACCTCAGCGACCCAGACCGCAAGGGCATCATGCAGATTATCACGGTGGGGACAGCAGCCCCATACCTTGATATTCTGTACGGCATGAAGACAGACCCAGAGAACAGCTTGAAGGGAAGGCTCGGCAACTTGCAGGGAATAAATCACCGCACATTCGGCAAACTTGAGGGATTCGGAGAATTGCTTCAGAACCTCTACGCCACAGGCGACATGATTCTGAGAAGGACAGGCGAGAGCGTGGACACCAAGTTCCAGATGCTCAAGAACCAATTCGCCACACGCTTTGCACAGACAACCTACGAGCTGACCAACGAGGACAACTACATCCATAACGGAACATTCCTCGCAGCGATAGGCACGGACGAAGACAGCCCAACCATCGACGGCTGGAGCATCGACGATACCGACGAGACCGCCATCTGGGTAGTGAACGGAATGCCCGTGATGGTGAACGGACAGATTACCACCAGCGGCAACCGAAGAATCCTCATCGAGGAGACAGAGGGAAGGAACATGCTGCGCATCATCAACTGCGGACTCACGCAAGCCAACGCCCTCATCCGACAGCCAGGCACACACAAGGAGTACACCCAGCCAACGGATGAGAAGACCGACGAAGACATGGGCATAACAGCCGATGGGTTCACAGAGGTACAGGACACCCTCTACATCAACGCAAGGGTCTATGCCAAGACCGCAGGTAAGCTGACCATCGGCTTCTCGCCAGCCACAGCCGTGGAGGGAAAGAAGAACGAGTTGGCGGCACAGAGCGTCAAGATTGCCTATTCGGGAGAATGGCAGTTTGTGAAGCTCGAAGGCAAGTGGAATGGAAAAGGCAACTTTGTAATCCGCTACACAGGCGACATGCTGGTCTCATTCCTTGCCGTGACCGACAAGCCGATAGACAACCTCTCCAAGACCATCAGCACCCAAATCATACAGACGGCAAGCAACATTAAACTGCTTGGAGAGAACATCGACAAGGTGAACGGCAAGACCACCCAGCTCGGAATAGAGCTGGACGCAGAGAAGAAGAACATCCGCTTGTACGTGGACGAGCAAGACAAAGCCCTGCAAAAGGACTACACCTCGCAGATTACCATCACCAAGGAGTCCATCTTGCAGAAAGTAATCGAGAGAGACGAAACTTTGAACGAAACTTTGTCCTCCAGCATCAAGACGGAAGCAGGACGCATCGACCTGATCAACAGCTGGCAGAGCGACACCGAAACCAAAATTTCAAGCATCGAAATGAGCATCGATGACATAAAATTGGAGGTTTCTGATGTAACTGCCACGGCAAACGAAACGAGTGCAGCCCTTGCCAAGTTGACGATTACCGTGGACGAAATCAACACAGCGGTGGGCAAGGCTGCAACCAAGGAAGAATTGCAAAGCAACATCAAAACGCTAAACGACACCATAGACAACTTGTCAACAGGTGAATACTACGAGCAAGCAAACAACCCATGGGACGGATGGAAAGCAGGCACGGAATACAAGCATAACGGTGCGATTTGGAAATACACCGGCACAACGGACGGATGGCTCGTCAACGGACACATCTACCGATACAAGTGCTACAACGACACAGACGTGAACAGCAAGTACGCATGGGAAGATGTGACCAAGACTGAGAACACCGTCACTACGGTCATACAGAAGCAAGATAGCTGGACGGAAGCCGCTGGTCGATTCGGTTCGGACGGAAAGCTGAAGGACACCAGCTATCTGATGACCACAGCCGACAAGAACGAGCTGGTGAGCACCTACTTCAACGACGATGGAAGCATCAAGAACACCGCAGGTCTTGTGACAACGAGCGCATACGCTGGGCTTTTTCTTCAAGCCATGCGGGACAACGGAGTGATGACCAGCGCAGACATGAGCCTGTACGTTACCAAGGACAGCGGAGGGTACATCACCAACGCCAAGATAAAAGCCGACCGAATCGTGCTTGAAGGAGCGACAACAATCAACGGCAGCTTCATAATAGACACCGACGGCTACATGCAAGCCATCGGAGGAACAATCGGAGGCTTCGAGATTGGCTCCAACCACATAGGCACAGCCAAGAAAACCACATCGGGAAGCGGTGGAACAGACATCGGCTACGGAACGGAAGGACTTATGTCGCTTTACAACGACAGCATAATCTTCAACGGAAAGAACCGCCAAGCCATCCTCGGACAATGGTCAACATTGGGTACGCCAATTATGATGCGAATCACAGATGAGGTTCAAGACATGACAGGAAGATACGGAGCGGTTATCTCGGTTAGGGGTTCAATCACCCAAAACTCCGCCCTGGAGATAGGAGGTGGACACGTGGCAGGGTTCAACACAAAAACATTTGTTTCTGCATTCGGATACGTGACGCAAACCACCGCACCTACACGCCTTAACGTGAACATCGACCGAACGATAGGCTCAGCATACATTTCCACGCAATACCACTGGCGTGCCAAGTCTACAGACAGCAACGGCAAAGAGGTAGAATATCAGACAAAGACCCGAGACGTTTATGTTTATCTGCCAGAGATGAACCACTACGACGATGGACACGTTATTCACATTAAGCGAGGAACAAACAGCAGCAATGGTGTTTATATAGTTCCAGGAAAGTCTAAAAATTTAGTTTACAAGCTTTACGCCAACGGTTACGACGGTTATTATACAACAGAGACAGGCAATACCTACATTCTCTATGATGCCAATAGTTACGCCACCAACTCTGACCCATTGAAAATTGAAAGCGAGGGCGATGCCATGACTTTTGTCTATTTCAAGGATTTGAAGTTGTCTGTCACCAAAAACAACATAACAACGACATACAAAGGTTGCTGGGTTCAGTGGAAGAACCCACGAACATGGTAATAATTTTTAAAAGGAGACAAAACAATGATTAGAAATTTCAAGGTAGCCATGAGGGGCTACGACGGTAAGGAGTTAAAGAACGAGAAGGGCGAGACCCAGATGATGAGCGACATCATCGGTCTCCACCTTTATGCGGCTGGAGGCAAGAAGCCCATGAGCCAGGAAGACAAGGTGAGAGCCTACAAGTTGAGCCTCCAGATGCAGGAGCACCCCGAGGAGGTGGAGCTGACAGCAGAGGACATGACCCTCATCAAAGAGGTGACCAACGAGGCACTTGTCGCAGGGGCATACGGACAGATAGTCCAAGTTTTGGAAAAGGAAGTTTAACATTTAAATAACATCGGCATGAAAGCAGAACAGCAGACAACCACCGTGAACTTTGAGGAAGTCAAAGCCACAGGCAACGTAGCCGTGCGATTCACGAGAACCACCATCGGTGCCGTCGTGAGAATCACAGGGCAAATCACCAAGACCGAAGAGCCAAGCGAGGAAGATCAAAAGCCATCCTCGCAGGGCGCAGGTTACATCAGCATCAGCGAGGGCAACACCACCTGTAGCCTAAAAGACCAGATTCTGACCACGGAGGAACAGCAAGCCGTGCTTGACAACCTCCTGGGATGGAAAGAGGAAATTCTGAACGCTTAACACCAAAGACAAAAGGAGGCTCACTTATGTTAGAGCAGAAGACAACAACAAACGAGGAGTTCGAAGCCCTATGCGCTGCTCTCCTGCCAAAGTTCAACGAGTATTTGATGCGCCACAGCAAGAACATCTTTTCTTGCGAGCTGGCGACATCGCTCGACGGCATCAAGACGATGCCAGCCCTCTACGACTTGGACGGAGTGCAAAAGCAGGTTATCGCCCCACTCTCCCTGTTGACGAAAGACGTGGACATCGAAATCGAGGAATCGAAGAAAGCCACGGCTGCGGCTAACGCAGCAGCAGCGAAAGCCAACGCTGCTGCTGCCAGCGTGACGAAGGCAACGACTGACCTCACGGCAGAGCGCAAGAAGGTGGAGGATGCCGTAACGGCTAGCAGTACGGCTACCGAAGCCGCCAAAAAGGCTACTACCGACACCATGTCAAGCAAAACTGCCATCGAGAAAAATGAATCAGCCAGACAATCTGCAGAAGCAGCGAGAGCCAAGGCGGAAACGGCTAGGGCAAATGCGGAAACCTCACGTGTGGACGTTGAAAAGAAACGAGTAACTGCGGAGAATGCAAGGGCAACCGCCGAAACGGCTAGAGCCAATGCCGAGGCGACCAGAAACAGCAATGAGACTACACGCAAGACGCAGGAAACCACCCGTCAGACGCAGGAATCTGCCCGAGTGGAGGCAGAGAAGAAGCGTGTATCCGCTGAAAACGGAAGGGCGACGGCAGAGAGCGGTCGAGTAAAGGCTGAAACCAAGCGAGAGACAGATACAAAAGCTGCCATCGCCAGCTCAAAGACGCAGACCGACCTCGCTAAGGAAATGAACGATCATCCACCCAAAATGGGAAGCAACGGAAACTGGTGGCAATGGGACCTCTCCAAGCATGAATATGCCGATACGGGTGTCATTGCCCGAGGCGGCGCTATGTATCCGTCATTCCGCCAGCATCGTAACAAGTTACTTATGATTGATTACGGAAGCCATGTCGCAGAACATGTTGTCAAGCGTAGAAACAAGTTAGTCATTAAAGTTTAATAAATATATGGCAGATAATACAAATATCATTGTTGTTGGTAATGTCGCCTTCACCGATCAAGGTACCTGGAAGTCGGACTACTCATATGAAGAGGATGGACAGACTGTTAGGGGCTACGATGAAGGGGATATAGTTCATACATCTACAGGAGTCTATGCGTCACTGGAGGATGGTAACACAACAACTCCTTCGGATACAAACACCAAATGGCGCAGATGGCTCGATAAGACACCAACCATCAAGGCACAGAGTGCAGCCGACGATGCCAACAAGGCAGCAAATCTCGCTCAGAGTGCAGCCAATACTGCACAAGAGCAGGCTACAGCTGCAGCAGCACAAGCAGCTCTAGCTGAGACAAAGGCTACTGAGGCAGATGCTGCCGCCAAACGAGCCGATGCCAAGATTGCACAAATGGATGGATTGGCAGGTCAGATAGCCACAGGCTTCATCGCACCATCGCGTATGAACCTGACCTATCTCCCGGAGATAAGCCTACGCAACAAGGTGACACAGCGCATCACAGCCCAACTCATACCGAGCTACCTCCCTCAGAGCGTGCTCTTCCAGCGTGCCGAGGGCGACTCGCTGGTGGCAGACCCAAGCGGCAACCTCATCGTCAAGGGTGAGGGCACGACCAAGTTCTGGGTCATCCCCACAGCCAACACACCGCTTTGGCAAGAGGTGAGCATCACTATACACCAGCCACGCCTTCGCCTGTCGGCATCGGGAAAGCTACGCAAGGTGGGCTCATCATTACGCATCATTTAAATCACATTGTTTAATCAATTAAATACAGTTTAATTATGGCATTAACATCAGAAGAAGAGGCTAAGGTCAAGGCTATCATCGCAGCCTTCGACGGGGCGCAGCAGGTGGCAGACCTCCCTGCTGCCGACACTTCCTCGACAGACAAACAGATTGAGGTCTACGATAGAAAGACGGGCACGGCACAGCAGATGTCGCTCAAAGACGCTGTAGATATGGGACAGAATCTTTGGTGCGGGCGTGTCTGGAATCTAGACAACGCAACCCCTCAGGCAGCAACCTATGTGGGATCGCTTGAGCTCTTGAGAGAGCTGCCTATTCAGCTTGGTCTCGGTTGCTACCTGGTCAAGAATGACCATAGCCGCCGAAAACTCGACTCCAAAGATCATCACAAATATGCCACAGGAGAGGCTGCAAAGTTAGACGGATCAGAGGGACATTACCAGTGGGGATGGAACCGCAAGTTCTATCTGGTTTTCAAGACTGTAGGCCGTCTGTTCTATATGATGGTGGGACTGACTCCTATCAAAGGCGAATATAACTACACAATCCCTATCGGCTCACGTTCTGCCTCTGGCCATGCCACTTTAGAGCGCAGCACAGATCGCCTCGTTAGCTTCCTTAATACAGGCGCAGACTACAGAGGTGGCAATAACGATGCCACCCTCGACAACACCAACCGCTCGTTCCTCGGCAAGCCAGCCTGCAACCAAAACACAGAGTACTGGCGAGCTGCGGCCAGAAAGAACGGCACGGGATGGCTCTGTTCCTCGATGCGCCACTTCGCCGTGACCGCTGCGCTCTTCGGGGTTATCTTCGGCACCCACTACACACAGGCGGCAGTCAACACAGAGCGAGATGCAAACGGACTCTATCAAGGTGGTCTTGGTCCTGGCGTGACGCAAAAAGACTGGAGTGCGTGGAATAGCTACAACGGCTGCCACCCGATCGTCCCGATGGATGCCGGTCTCGACCTGGGCGATAGCTGCGGAGAGACTACCGTCAATATACTCAACGATGACGGCTCTACCTGGTATGCGGCCAAGGTCAACTCCTTCTTCGGTCTTAAAAACTCTTACGGTCATCTCTGGTATCATATGGATGATGAGTTCGTAAGGGTCAACGAAGATACGACAGTCACCCACCTCGTGGCACCATCTATCTATGGCACATGGACAATCGGCAACGAGACGGGTATGAAGGCCTACAGCACCTCCATCAAAAAAGGCGAAGGCTGGGCAACCATGCTCTCCATGGACAACCTGGAGAATTTTCCAACGGCCGTCGGAGGCAGCCAGACTACCTACTGGTGTGCTTATTATTGGAATACGTCCGGCGCAACAAGCGGTTTCCGTCTCTGCCTCCGTGGTGGTAGTGTTAGCGATGGTGGCCAATGCGGTCTTTCGGCGCTCGTCGATAGCCGTGATGTCTCGTTTGCCGACGTGAACTACGGCGCCGCTCTCTGCGAAGCAGTAGAGGAGTGGCCAGTCGAACCAGTGTACGTGGCGGACTAAAGATTTCATGAGTTTGCTGGGTGTACATAAGATTACTGGGTGTACATAAGAGACCTGAGTACACACGGCGAAGCCGAAGCACCCAGCGAGCTCTGCTCGCTTCAATAACCGCCTTTGGCGGTCGGCGATAAAAAATTTTAGAAAAAAGTTCTTTGACATACTTCCATACCGATTATTTTTAGTATCTTTGCAGCGGTATTCATAATAATACCAGGTTGTGACCCTAGGTGCTGGTTTCCGTCTCTGCCTCCGTGGTGGTAGTGTTAACAATGGTGGTCAATGCGGTCTTTCGACGCTCAACGATAACAATGATGTCTCGAATGCCAACGTGAACTACGGCGCCGCTCTCAACTTTAACATATCTCAATACGGGGTGTTTGCTCTCCGTTCGAGACAACAGGGTCAGACCTCGCCCCATGGCGAAACATACACATAGTTCATCTAGCTGGTAGATGATGACAATAGGGTCATCCGGTCGAAGGTTATAGGATAAAAAATAGCAGACAACAGACATTACACAGTTTCACACAATTACACAGACATTACACCGCTTATGAAAAGATTTGGTAACATTTCTCCACAAGTCGAGACAAATGACAACTTTCGTCGGGCTTTCTATAATTATGCCCGACAAAAGATGTCTCGCAGGGGTGTGCAGAAATTTGATGCCAATCTAGATCATAACATAGAGCGTATGCTTGAAGCATATGCAGCCCAGACTTGGCATACATCAGGGTATGTATCTAAGGATATAGAATACCCGAAGCATCGCCAGCTTAACAAGTTGCCAGTCATAGATCATGTCATGCAACACGCAGCCCTCAATCCTGTAGAGGATGATATACGTAACACCATCTACTACCATTGCCCTGCAGGCTCTAAGGGCAAGGGCACTCATTATTTCTACAATCTTATTAAGAGAGATATATTCAACTCTCCACAGCAAGATACATTTTATTGCCTTCCTATTGATATTCACCACTATTTTCAGTGTATAGATCACAACTTGCTCAAGAGTGAATATCGCCGCAAGATTAAAGACAGAAAACTCCTCTCCTTTATAGATGAGGTAGTTGACTCGTTCAACCCAGGAATCGTACTTGGAGTAAAACTAGCCCAGCTACTGGGGCAGCTCTTTCTCGCCCGCTTCGACTATCTGGCACTCAGATGCTTCGATATCATCGACGACCCTGAAAAATTCCACTATTGGCAAGCTCGCTATGTGAGCGACATGCTTGTTACCTGTCGCACTCAGCAACAGGCTCAACTACTATGTGGGGGGATCAGCTTTCTTAATGAGCGTTTCGAAAAGTTCTGCCGTCATGGGCTCCATCATTATTATCGTTTCATGGATAACATCTATATTCTCCATGAAGACAAAGTTTTCCTGCGTCTGATGGCGGAGTTAGCTGTCATGCACCTAGCTCGTGATTGGCATCTCTCAATAAACAAGTCGTGGGGAATCCATCGAACTTGTGATGGTATAGATTTTTGTGGACAGGTCATCTATGCCGACCATGCACTCTTGCGAAAACGGTTTAAGCATGATCTCTGCAAGCAGGTGGCTAATCTTCGCAAACATGGGTTTACACAAAGACAAATAGAGCTCAAGGCAGCTTCACGCCTTGGGTTAGGAATTCACGCCAATTCAAAAAACTTATATAAAAAAATCGGTATGGAAAGATTCGGAAAACTCGTTAAGGCTCGCAAATCTCGTGTGCCTTTCGAGGGAATGGAGAAATCACAGCAGCAATCCATCGAGGACATTATCTGCCGTGAGGGTCAGGGTGAGAACAAATTTCTCATCCAGGTGATTGATTACAAGGTTGACGACTCTGTCATAGAAAAAGAGGTCGTACAGGTAGAAGAGACCGCTGCCGATGGCAGCACTCATATGGTCAGCAAAGAGATGCCTAAGAAACGTCTCTCACTGCGCTATCGTATCATCGACCATTTTGAAGGAGAGAGCGAGGTCTGGCAAACTGTAGAGCACTATCTATATACAGGTTCCAAGATTCTCATAGATCAAGCCCTAAATGACTTCTGTCGTGATGAACTTCCATTCTCCACCGTGGTCGCAGAACTTCACAACAAGTTTAAAAAGAAGTTTTATAAATTTACTTAACGATGAAAAAGGTATATTTATCTCGCAAAAGTTACGTCAGATTTGACGATGACCATTTCCTGCTTTACATTGGTGAGCAGAAAGTTGAAAACTATCATCCCGAGACTTCCGGTACTTCAGATACAAAATCTGAAGCTTCAGATTCGGGTAAAACCGCCTTCAGTTACGAAGGTGATGAATCCGATGGTTCTACCAAGATTAAGGCAAAGTCTGCTACTTACGGTGATTTCACGGCAGGTTTGGTACGAACCAAATACAGCCAGAATCAGGTAGAGGCAATCTTGGCCAATCGAGGAGATGGAGATAAGAGCCACGAAGCAGAGTTCGATGCTTATCAGGCCTGGAGAATACAAGCCAAGCAGATAGCCCAAGAAGTTCTTGCAAGAGAACTCTAAACGTATCATAATACGGGATTGGGCTGAGGTAACAGGTTTCTTTGATGTTTTTACATCATATGCTAGTGTTTATTTGTTGGTTTTCTAATATAATAGCGTTAGAATAGGAAAAGAAATCCGTTCTAACGCTATTTGAGTATGGTTCAGGAGGACATCTATAACGAAGACGCTTCGTTTTGCGTTTCGGAACATTTCGTTTTGTGAAACGGTAACATTTCGTTTTGCGGATTATAGTTGATTCCGCTCACCTCCAGGTTCTTATCATCTTTCAGGGCATTGATGGTTCTTACGATGCTGTCCAACTGAGCCGGATTGCGACGGTAGTCGGCATGAAGCTCTATCTTGTTGACAGGGAAGTCGATATAAGCACGCTTATCGAGATGACGAACCTTGATTGCCTCTACGGCAGGACGTACGAAGACAGCCAGCGGCTGACGGCGATGACGGAGATGGAAATCATTTCCCTCCTCCAGGTTGCCACATCCACAAAGATCTTCATGCATATTGAGATCGTAGTTCTTCATGACTCCCGCCACAGGAATGGAAGCGGTATACTTAAGGGTCTGTGCCTGCTTGTTGTTACGGCGAACCACCATCGCCTTTGGCGAAAGGTTCAGATGTTTGTTCCCTACCCCACGTTCATACATAATCTGCTGGCGTTTTCCGTTGATGACAATCTCAGGCAACTTATATTCCAACTTCTGACTCTTGAAGATAGGAGTATATACCAGCTGGGTATTGGTAGGAAGGTTAAGCGAATCGAGGTTGAGATCCATCGATACCGTCAAAGCGTTATTTTGCTGCGCCACCTGCACATTGCTAACCTGAATCTTGTTGGCAGCCAGCTTTACTTCATGACAGTTCTGTGCCATAACAGTTGCAGGAGCCATCAATAAGGCAGCATATAATAAATAGGTGGTATTTCTTGAAAGTTTCATGATCATTAATGTTAAAAGGGGTTATAACATGTAAATGAGGGAGAGGGCAGCCTTGGTAGGTCCCACATAGTTATCGTGAGAGGATTTTTGCTTCTCCCCACAGTTGCCACACTTGAACTTGTCGTACTGGATGTAGTCGTAGCCAATGCCAATGGATGTTTCCAGGTTCCAGTGCTTGGAAAGTGGCCACTGATAACCAGCGGTGACACCACCACCTACGTACCATCCCTCATAGCGATGGTCGCGCAAGTCCTTAAACATACCGAAAGGTAGCTTGACGCCTCCGGCATTAAACTGTCCACCCATAGCATGAGCACCGAGGAACCAGCCATTGAAGTTCTGGCAGAACCAATAGCGGTATTCCGGCATCACAAGCCAGTGGCGGAGACTGGACTGGTCACCTCCCGACTGCTTCCAAGGATTGAAGCCTACGAATACCTGAGCGGTATGCTTCTTCCCCACGGAAGTTTCAAGTCCGATATTGGGTGTTGTTGTTGCCCAATACAGCAAATTGCTCTTTACCCCAATGTTCTGCGAAAAGCCGTTCATCGAGATCAACATCAGTAGCATGGTAGCTAAAGACATTTTCATTACCATCGTTTTGCACATAATTAATAATGGTTTTACTATGTAATTTCGGTTTATATATTTTTGTTTAGTATATCTAGTTCTATTTTGAGTATACAAGTGGTTGTAACTCTACTTCATCTGGGTATACTTTTACTTATCACTTACTTGGTATACTTTTGCTTATTTTTAAGTATAGCATATCATTTTTGACGCTGCAAATATATGAAGAATTTGTGAAAATAGGGGGGGTAATTTAGTTAATTTATGTGAAGAACAACATTTTATACTAAAAAATCCACTATTTGGCAACATTTTGTCCCCTTAGAAGGCGATAATTTTAATATTTATTGCTCTTTTAGGGCGTAAAGCAACTTATATTAACGAAAAGCCCTAGTATCGCATTTGGCGACACTAGGGACTCTATGGAGTTTGAATAAAATAGCAGAGATTAGAAGGTGTACTTCAAACCTACCTGACCACGCCAGCGACTGTAGTAATCGCTATAGCTCTTGTAGGCATAAGCACCGGTGAACTGGTAGACACCATTGCCCTGATAGTTGACTGGTGAATAGTAGGTACCGAAGCCGTCACCATAGGTATGACCCCAATCCTTGTTCAGGAGGTTGCCCACATTGAGGATATCGAAGGTCAGCTCGATGGAATTGATCTGACCAGCCACCTTGAAGCTGAACTTCTGACCGAAGTGAACATCGAAGTGATGCTCGAAAGCCAGATTGTCAGCATAACGCTCGTAGTATTCTCCACGATGCTTGCTGAGATAAGAATCTTCTGCAATCCACTTCTTCAACATCTCGCGCTGCATTTCCTCGGTAAGCTTGTCGCCATGATTGTCGCCAAACATACGGTTGGTGAAGGTATTCTTGTTGTACTTGGTCTCCTCGAAACGCATCTTGTCAATCTGTGCATCGGTTGGGATGTAGAACAGGTCATTACCCTTAGATCCGTCTTCGTTTACGTCTCCATAATAATAATAGGTATAAGGAGAACCACTCTTACCCTGGTAGATGACACCGAGAGTGGTCTGCCACTGCTTCTGATGACCGTACTTGATGTGGTAGTAAGCAGAAGCCTGGATGCGATGAGGCACATTGTAGGCAGAGTTACCCACCTCCAGATCGTTGCAGTCACGATAGGTATACTGGTAGGTCCAGTTACTCTTTGCTACAGAAGAACCACCGTTGGCAGCACTGCGTGAACGGGTCCAGGTATAGCTTGCCATCAAGTCGAGACCGAAGTTGAAATGCTTCTCAGCCTTGAGCGAGAGGTTTACGGTATAACCCTTGGATGTATTTCCGAGGGCATAGACACCGGCGATAGGAGTACCCTTCACCACACTCTGATAGAGCGGACGGTTGTCCCACTCATATCCGTACTTCTGGGAGAAGGTCTGACCACTCTGCTCCTGAGCGAGATTCTTATAGAGGATATCGTTCAAAGTCTTGGAATAGATAGCCTCAGCAGTCCAGTCGATACCGAGAGCCTCAAAGTCGAAACCGAGGTTGAGACGGAGATTCTGGGCAAACTTGAAGTTCTTGTCGCATACCGCCACATCCTGGTTACCGGCACTTGCCTTCATCTTGTCGGCATTGGCATTCTGCTTGTTAGGATCGAGGATGAGCTCCAAACCCTTGACGGTAGAGTTGTTGCTATCGTAAGAAGAGAGCTGCAGACCTGTACCCGAGTAGTTGTTGCTTACCCAAACGAATGGGATTCTACCGGTAAAGACACCCGCTCCACCACGGAGGATATACTTGCGGTCGTTGTTGATGTCCCAGCGGAAACCTACACGAGGCGAGAGCATTGGCGAGAAGCTGAGCTTATCGTTGGTCTTCAATCCCCACCCCATCTTCTCTGACAAGGCGTTGAACTCCGGATTCTCCACTGGAGTATCGAAGAATACTGGAATATCCAGACGCAGACCGTAGGTCAAGGTGAAGTTGTTGCTTGCATTCCACTTATCCTGTGCATAGAAACCGAACTGACCAGATGAGAACTCTGAAGCCCAGTTAGGGTCGCCGGTAACATCAGTGTTAGCCTGACCATAACGGTACTGGTTCATGTAAGCCTTGTTAGGATCCAGCTTATCTGCCATATAGTCATCGTAATAAGCCTTGAAGTTATCAAATCCCTTGAAGGTATAGGAGCCGAACTTATCCGAGATGAACATATTCTTGAAATGGTAGAACTCGTTGTGGGTACCGAAGATGAAGGTATGGTTGCCACGGAGCCAAGTCAGGTTGTCCTCAATAGTCCAGATGTCCTGGTTCAGGTAGTTAGCCTGGGAGTTTCGCTCAGTACCGATGTTGACAGTACCGCTACCAACGCCCGTAATGGAAATCATCGGTAGATGCGCCTTGATGTCACGGCTATCGCGCACTCTTACGAAGCTGACACGTGCCTCATTGCTCACACTTGGAGAGAATCGGCTCTGAAGCTCAGCGATGAAGGAGTTGGTATTGCTCTTGAACGGATAGCTGTAGCCGTAGGAGTTCAAGCTGCTGGCACTACCGCCGCCACTCAACTGCTCAGCCTTGACCAGGCTCCAGCGGATGGCGAACTTATTGAACTCGTTGATGTTCCAGTCGAGTTTCAATCCTGCCTTATCGCTCTTGGTGTAGATATCCTGGTTACTGTAGTAATCGTTGAAGTTGACTCCCTGCTTCTCAGCTATCTTCTGGAGCATACTCAGAATATCCTTAGCCTGCTCGGTATTTACCTTGGAATTGCCGGAGTCTACACCATAGAGATTAGGATACTCCTTGTTGGTGCGCTCATAGTTGGCGAAGAAGAAGAGCTTGTTCTTGATGATAGGTCCTCCGAGGGTGACACCCATGTTATACTGAGTCTGCTTCTGATACTTTGGCGCATAACCCGTACCATCGAGATAAGGATACTTGGTACCGATGAGATCCTGGTTGTAGCCATAGTAGTAAGCCGAACCGTGGAACTGGTTGGTACCGCTCTTGGTGATGGCGTTGATGGCACCTCCGGTGAATCCGCTCTGGCGCACATCGAAAGGAGCCACGGAAACCTGAATCTGCTCAATAGTCTCCATAGATACCGGCTGAGCACCTGCCTGACCGCCGTTGTTACCGCTGGATGCCAGACCGAAGACGTCATTGTTTGCCGCACCGTCAATCATGAAGTTGTTGTAACGGTTGTTGACACCGGCGAACGACATGTTTCCAGAATTGGTAACGGTGAGCTGTGGGTTCAATCGAGCCACGTCAGCGATACCGTGGGTGATGCTAGGCATGTTGTTGATCTGCTCTGCCGTCATACTGGTAGCAGCACCTGTACGGGAAGCAGCGAGTCCCGCCTTACCGGAAACCACCACTTCCTGGAGCTGGTGGGCATCCTCCTGGAGCGAGCATGAGATATTCTCCGTTTCACCGAGGCTCAGGTTGAGATTCTTGATTACCTTGTCCTTGTAGCCGATATAGGAGATGTCTACCTTGTAAGGACCGCCTGGTCGCATACCCTGGATGGTATATCGTCCATCGATATTAGTAACGGCACGATATACGGTACCGGAAGGTTGGTGAGTAGCAGTAACAGTAGCTCCGATGACATTTTCGCCATCAGAAGTAATCTTACCGCTGATTCCAGAGGTAGTAATCTGTGCCATGGCAGCGTTCACCGTCAGGATGAACAAAGCCAGAAGTAAATGCAATCTTTTCAGCATATTTCTTTAGATTATTTCGTTAATAATTTAGGTTTTACCCCGCCAATAGGCAAGTTTTTCACCCATTTTATACAATATGGTGCAAATATAGCTAAAATATTTGAAATAACAAGAAATTAGCGTGAGAAAAACGTGTTACAAATAAAAAATATCAGTAAGTATGGAGAAAAGGGACAAAAAGAAAGCGCCCTGAAAGCAAAAGCATTCTATATACAATGCTTTCCCTTTCAGGGCGCTTATTTATAATTCGTATTCTAAATCTCTATTAGTTGAAGATGTAACGGATAGAGAACTGGATAGAATAGGTAGAGTTGAAGCTTGTGTAGTTGGTGTATGTCTTTGACAATACATCCTTACCGTTCTTCTGGAACTGGAATGAACCAGCAGCACCATTCTTACCAGCTGTATATTTCAACAACTTGGTGTTGTTAACTGTCTTGTAGAGACCCCAGCTGTTGTTCAGCAGGTTAGCGAGGTTCTTGATGTCAACACCAAACTGGAGAGTGTTCTTCTGACCAGCTACGTTGAGGTAGAAGTTCTGGTTGAACTTGAAGTCCAACTGATGATGCCAAGGCATTACAGCAC